>JAABUL010000021.1_pt1 | contig 250518 bp, 281 predicted proteins | sample 5559151 | NCBI WGS metagenome assembly JAABUL01 (sample SAMN10711876, study PRJNA513368) | rock metagenome | isolation source: Antarctica rocks | place: Antarctica: Victoria Land, Pudding Butte sud
GAGAGGGACCAGACGGATGGAGAACTTTGGTCAAGCAGAGGATGGTTGGTCGAGAAGCTTGGAAGGCAGCAAAAGCCTGAGCTGTGAATGCTTGTGACTACGCTGTCACCACTACATAGCTACACATGGCTGGACAATCGGACGATTACGTCCAGCGCATGTCACGCCGCAACGCCAGTCAACCTTTCGAACGCTCGGAAGTTATGCGTGAGCCCAACGGCTGCCCCTCGACTTTTCGCCATCCATCTACCACTCCCTTCTACTTCTTCGTGAGCCCCATGATGAAGGCCGATCCTGGTGTCTACGAGCGGACCGGTGCAGCTCGCGAATCAATGGATCCGACTCGCGATCACCTTCGTCCCACTCATCATACTCGTCATCGTCGTCGAAACCATAATCTCGCGATGAACTCCGACGAGGATATCGAGGAAACCGGGGTCCCATTGGCCGCATCGGCTCCGTGTCGTAGCAGTCCATCTCCCAAGGTGGCGGAGCTCGCATGCCCATTCCGAAAGGTGGAGGGCCTCGCATGCTCCCTCGGTAAGGTGGATGAGGACTCATACCTCCGCCGAAGCCTCCTCCGAAGGACATGTCAGCTGTGTTGCGTGGGTCCCGCATCCAGGGAGGAGGGGGTCGACCCATCGGCCTGCCCATGCCCATGCCCATGCCCCTCATACGGGGAGGCATATGCGGCGGTATTGTTATGGACATGCTGTAGGGTCCGCAATCGTACATGTCCATGGGCGGGGACATCATCGTCAGATGTGGTGGACCTGGTAATCATGTGAGCAGTAGTTGGTGGTGGACGGGGATCGTGGCAACGTACCGTAAGGATTAGGCCTGTAACCTCTCTGGGGCCCACCGTTCCTCATCGTCCTTCTTGTGTATGGAACCTATGCACCGTCTTCCGAATTGGGAAGACCCGAGGCTGAGGGAGTAAGTATGGGATGTGAGATTTGACGGATGTAGTATGCTAGTGGGCGGCCTCCCTTACAAGTACCTTACGACGGAGAGTCGTCCGTCAGCCTACTTGCGTTGAGAGCCTTTGTGTGTATGTGTTCGTTGGCATATACTAGCGACGAATGAGGTCATCGTCTGTTCGATGGACACTTTTGTATGCTGAGATTCTTGCGATTCCAGTGTGATTGCTTTCGATCGCCAAGGATTTGTATGACAGCTATGTCAATCGAAAGCACAAGTGCGACTTGCGTGAGCCTCAGATGCCTACACCTACGGCTCGCTTGATTCACGAGTGGTGGGACTGTTCGGCCACCGGCATCGAGGCTCGAGAGGCAGCAAACATCCATGGGCGTACAGGGTTGTACGTACGGCGCAAACCGCTGGCTCTATGACGGAGCCACCTACTGGCACCACCGAACGCGCTGAGAACACAGCACAGGAGTGGGGAATTTGATGGGATAGAAAATAAGTGGCTATCCACGAAAGTACAGAAGAGCTTCGAGGCCAGTGATATGTTGCGAGCTCTGTGGGCTTCCGAGATGCCATAGAGCATGATGTTGTGAGATGGCCTAGGTCCGTAGCAATCAATCTTGTCCGTGGGGTATTGAAATGCATGTCTGCAAGAACGTAGGGCGCCCGAGGTCGTCCATGAGGAACATATAGATGTATCTCTGCAACGTGTGAAGCATACATGTAGTCCCTTGAAACGCGTGAGCTCTTAAGCTCTCGAGCTGCAGGAACATGCTCGCGTGCCTCCCGGGCGAGCTGGGCTAAGCCTGGAATGATCGCGCCGTTGTGAATGTTGTAGATGCGTCGCTGTTATCTATTCGTTATAGGCAGCCAATCGAGCCTCGTTGCACCAAGGAGATGTCTATCCATGTTGGCAATGAAGAATTTTGGTGGGAGTGTTGTGATGGCAGGCAAGACCGGGCAGGAAGAGGGCGAAGAGTGAAAGGAGCTAGACCGAATTTGTCCCGAAGTGCTAGCGACGGGCCAGTTGGAGACCTCTCGAGGAACCTTTGAAATTCATACATTCTTCCTGCACCCTTACAAGTCGCGACGAGCAGTTCCATGCCACGAAGCGAGACCGACGACATTCATCACGACTACGATTACCATACTGCAGAGCCTCCAAGACCTCTACGTCGCGCAGACATCCACAGCACGACCATCTTAAATCACCCAACTACCTCCATTTGCGCCGCGAGACAGACAATGGCACCCTCCACATTCGCATCTGCGGCTGCAGGCAATAATCAAGCACCGAATTCTGCACGTGATGGCAACTCAGAATGGTGCGTACATGTTCCACATGAAGCTGTGGAGAATTTCCATCTTCTAGCGCGCCAGATGCGACAGCGACGTGTCTTGACCTCGGACAGAAGGGCACTGACATCTGTATAGGGCGCGGAGAACGAACGGCGCCACACAGACCTTCCGACGACCTTCTGGTACCTCAATGTCCAGCTCCGGCCAGTTCACCGACCCCAGCGCCCCTTCTCAGCCCCCACCACGATATGTCCCGCCACACCGAAATGGAGCCTTCCCGGACGCGCGCTACTCGAAAGACCAGTTGCTTGACCTGTACAGAACCCAGCAGAGTGCGGAAGGTGGACTGCAGGAAGGGCTTCATGAGTTGTACGTTGGAGGGTGGCAACCGGATGGTACAAATGGCTCAGGCAGTGCTAGCTGGGGTCGGAGTGAGAACATTCGCGACAGTCAGCCGGGACCGGACCTTTGTTGGGATAGAGATGGCTCTGTCGAGCCCCTGGGACTCTCGGAAATGGACCACGAGGAAAGAGAGGTGAGTGGCCTACAGGCGCACGCAACGTAATCAACTCTGCCCACCATGCTAACCGCAAATGTAGCTTTTTGCATCTTCTGTCAATACACCTCTCAAGCCGCCTACTTCCAACAAGGAAAACCAGCAATCTAACGGACTTCCTGGACGCAAGATTAGTATCTCAAACCAGGGCAATACTCCCGGCGGTTACGGGCTCGCATCACCCAGCGCAACACGTGGGGGAGGGCGCCGTCGGGAGACGAGCGACTCTTTCTTTCCACAAAATGCATTGGGTTCTCCCACGACAGCGTTCGATCGTAACGATCAGCGCGCTGCTTCTCCACCACCCTCACTACAGCGTAGGAGGACTGATTTCAAGGATGGTGGCAGAGCAGGTGGGGATGGCGATGACAAGAGCTCGTCAACTCCTTTCGGCTCGCTTAAGCGCAATCCAACCGGGCCACTGAGCGCGGGGTTTGGCGCCCCATCTTCTCCCTGGGCCAACGCGCCTCAAAGTGCTGGCCTGTCTCCTATGGGTTCCTTCGGCAATTTTGGCCTTGGGCAAACTGGCCCGGCGGACAAGCGGCCTGCGCCTGGCAGCGGTAGGGCGGAAAGCAGATTCAAAAATCTGCTGAGTAAAGACAGCATTGAAGATGCAGGTGTGCGATCGCTAGAGCGCAAGTCAAGCTTGTCCGGAGCATCCAGGTTCAACGAGGGCGACTCTTGGCGACCGCAACAATCTCTCGATCTCGGAGGAAGTACGCTTGAAGAAGCTGAAGAAGAGATGCAGTCCGGAAGTGCTGCGCTAGCTGAAGATGCAGACACTAGTCCATCGCATCAACGCCAGAGCGGCATGCGAGGCTTCGGCACTCCAGGCCGACCTGAGCCGCGAGATGATCCAGGCTTCGGCGCCTTCGGGATGACTTCAGATGCGAACCATGGCTTCGGGCAGGGCTTCATCCAGCAGACTCCTGGTCAACACCGCCAAATGGGTGGCAACGAGCCGATGAGTCCAACCGATACGAACCCGTACCAGTCACCTGAACAACGTGGCATGCAGAACCTGATGCAGGACTTGGAAAACGACAACTCTGATGCTCCCTCAAACCAGCTTCCCGGACTAGGTGGCTTTCCCGCTGATCCGTCGCAGCACTTCGCAGGTCTGGGCGGCCTGGGTGCATTGCCAAACTTAGGAAGGCCAGGTGGAATCGCACCTGCTAGCGACCGAAGCCAAACAAGCAGCGTTGGTGCCAGTCGAGGGTTCGGTGCTCTTGGCGGACTCGGTCAGCTCGGGGGTGTCTCTAGCGCAGGCCCTTGGCCTCCCGGCAATGGAGGTTTGGGTACACCGACCAGATCAACTGCAGGACTTTCCAGTGCGTTCGGTGGTGGAATTTTCGCTACGTCGACGGCCGACATGCAGTCACCCGGACTTGCAGGTCTGGGGGGCGGCAGCATGATGAGTCCACATGGGAATCTGGGAGGAAGCAGAATGGCTAGTATGTTCCCTTCGGCTATGCAGGATCAGATGCGACAGAGCGATCAGGACCGAGATATTGGACCTGATAGCGCTGGACTGCAGCAATTCATGGGCCAGCTCGACCTGTCGCGTGGGCCAGAACATCCGTTCGGTGAGCATACTGAACGTGACATGGGCGAACAAGAAGGTGGACAGTTTGGTGCACCTGGGCAACAAGGCCAAGGGCAGCATTTGGCGTCCGCGCAAGGACAGATGCCGCAGCCTCCTAGCTCGGCCTCGAACCAACCTCCACAACCGCAGCAACGTACGATGGTGATGCCAGATCGCATGCGTTGGATCTACCGCGACCCGCAAGGACAAACCCAAGGACCGTGGTCGGGTCTAGAAATGCACGACTGGTACAAAGCTGGCTTCTTCTCCCCGGAACTACTGGTCAAGAAGTTCGAAGATCAAGATTATGAGCCACTGGCGCAGCTTATCCGGCGCATCGGTAACTCGAGAGAGCCGTTTCTGGTCCCGCAGATCGGAATACCGCACGGTGCAGTATCTACAAGTGGTCCTACCGCATGGGCGGGGACTACTTCGACTCCATCGACCGCTGGTGCTCAGCCTCCGTTTGCGAATAGCTTTCCATCGTTTGGCACGACGCTTACGGCCGAGCAGCAGAATGCACTGGAGCGTAGGAAGCAAGAGGAGCAGTATCTCATGGCTCGCCAGAAGGAGCATCTTGCTCAGCAGCAGATGGCGCAAAGAATGCACCTCCAGATGGCACCGGGTGCTCCAGGCTCTCATAGTGGGTTGAATCCCGGACAACTACAGCATCATGCGTCTGCACAGTCATTGCACTCGCAGCCTAGTTTCGGCAGCATGACAAGTCCGGTCGCTGGTCCTTTCCAGTCTAGTCCGCTTCAAGGTCCACAGCCTGGTTTCTTCGACAACTCTTTTCGCTCGCCCGGGCAGACTGGTGGGCTAGGAGCTGTTGGAGCGGGCGTTGATAACCTCGGCCATATTCGCGAGGAAGAGATTCCTGGCATTATGGATCGTCTTGATCAAGGGGCGCGCGCAGCTCCTGGGCAGTTCGGCGCTCCTGGCCAGCCTTTTTCTGGTCAGCAGCAGATACAGTCTCAAAACAACGAACATGATATGCAAGTCCAACAGATGCTGCAGGATCGTAACAGACTGCAGCAAGAGCAGGCCATGCACGACGCACAACAGCAGCATTTAGACAATGGACAAGGACCATCTGGTGATCGCCTAAGGCAATTTCAGCAAATGCAGGGTCAAGGCAAAATGCCAGGGATCGATGCTCGATTCCAATCGGCAATGGGTAAACCAGCGTTGAGTGACGAGCAGAGCTCTGCGGTGCAAAGCAGTATTGGTTCACCAGCCGTTGTACAACGCGAACGCACACCGCCACAGGAGATGACCTTGACGGAGCAAGTTCAGAAGGCTGCATCCGTTCAGCAGTCGCCGGTGCAGCAACAACCTGGTCTACCGCAGCCGTTCCCACCAGCACCATCTCAGTCGCCTCTTCCGGCACCTGCGGCCCAGCGCGCTGGAAGGCAGAGCGTTGCTGATCAGCTTCAGACCGAGCAGCGCGACCAGTCTCAGACTCCTTCCGTGGACACGCCGAGCGCAGCTATTGCGCCATGGGCAAAGGAGCCGGCAGAAGCTCTCAAGGGGCCTTCGCTGAAGGAGATCCAGGAGATGGAGGCCAAGCACGCTGCCGAGGCCGAAGAGATAGCATCTGCGCAGCGTCGTGCGGCGTTCCAGAAGGAAATGGTTGCTCAGGCCCAAGCGACCATTGCACCGGCTCCAGGTCTGCCCGCAACCGCAAGCTGGGCGGCAGCAGGAGGCTCGCCGGTATCTACGCCCGGAGGTGCATCTGCGTGGGCTAAAGCCGCCCAAAAGCCTACACCCGCGACTACAGCTAAGAGCATGGCTCAAATCCAGAAAGAAGAAGAAGCTAGAAAGAGAAGACAGGCCGTTGCCGCTGCAAACGCTCAGTCTGCAGCAATCGGCGCTGCACCTAGCCCTGTAGGTGGCAAGAGCTACGCTAACCTCGCTAGCAAAGTCGCAGCACCTCTCGCTCTCAATGCTCCGGGTAGTGCCTGGACGACCATCGGGGCAGGTGGCAAGCCTAAGACTCCTGCCGCAGTACCAGCGCCGCCGCCCGCGAGGACAGTTAGCACCAGCGTCATCCCGTCCGCGCAGCCGTTGGCAGCCCCGGCGAAGAAGTTGCCGAGTAGATCTTCGACCATGGGTAACACCAGTGGTATCAACGCGCAAGAAGAATTTAAGAAATGGGCTATCGGTGAGCTGCGACCGGACTTGAATAAGGGCATTCCGGGTAAGCCGTGCAACGTTACACAAACACCCTCATCTGACTACACGCGCTAATCATATCACACAGTCGAGGACTTTATCAGCGGCCTCATCCACTTGCCACAGGACGCCGACATGCTGACCGAAGCCGTGCACGGCGTCTCCAACACCATCGACTCGCGCCACTTCGCCGAGGAGTTCATCCGGCGCAAACGCCTCGCGGATAAGGGCCTCGTGGACACGTCTGCGCCGCCGAAGAGTGCTAGTCCGCATAACGCTGGCGCCGATAGGAGCGGCGGGTGGAGCGAGGTTGCTAAAAAGGGACCCGCGAAGCCTGAGGTGGCGAAGGAGACTAGTGAGAGTAATGGGAATTTTAGGGTGGTGGCGGCGAAGAAGAAGGGGGGGAAGAGGTGATTGTGTGGGCGGGACTGTCGTTCGGTGGGTTGTGAGGACATGGTGGTGGGGACAGGGTGGATGTATCACTCTCGTCGACAGGGTATGGAAGCGAAGCTGGGCAGTGACTGGTATGTATCTCACCTCATTAGTTGATACAACTCAGGTACGAAGCTCTAGATCGTACCTCCATCTCGATCGAGATTAGCTAGATGTCTCGCGTGCAGGCATCTCGGGAGTCTTATGCCGGCAGTTCCCAATGGCCGTACGCGGGGCACAGGAAATTTGACTTTGGTCAACGTCATGTCGTTTTGGAATTTGGTGAACTTTGTGATGGAATCGAGATGGGGGATCTAGAGGTAGGTGTGCGAAGTATAAGTAGCTTGGAGTCTGCTTTTTGGTAAGGACAAGTATTCTACTCTGTCAACTCTTCTGTACCAGATCACTTTTTCACTCCATCACAATGTCAAAACCCATCACGCTCTACTCCCACGCCGGAGGCCCGAACCCATGGTACGTAGAGGCCTTCTTTTGCTGGAAAAGCTGCTAAAGCAATTGGACAGGAAGGTCGCCATCATCCTCGAAGAGCTCAATGTCCCCTACGAGACCAAGCTCATGGATTTCTCCGAGCTCAAGCAAGACCCCTTCGAGTCCATCAACCCCAACGGCCGTGTGCCGGCTATTGAGGACCCCAACACGGGCATGAAGCTCTGGGAGTCGGGCGCCATCATTGAGTATCTGCTCGAGACATACGATAAGGAGGGAAAGTTAAGCTATGCGAAGGGGCCTGAGAAGTGGGATACGAAGGCTTGGTTGCATTTTCAGACATCTGGGCAAGGTCAGTCTCAATCCTACCTACCTTATAAAAGGATTGGAGAGGAGAGGAGGCCCAATCGCTGATCTATTGCAGGCCCCTACTTCGGCCAACGCGCCTGGTTCGTCCTCTACCACCAGGACAAGATCGACTCCTGCCTCGAGCGCTACGGTAACGAGATCCGTCGTGTCCTCGGCGTGATTGACGCACACCTCAAGAAAACCGGCAGCCAGTATCTCGTCGGCGACAAGTGCACCTATGCGGATCTGGCTTTCATGCCGTGGCATTGGCTGCTGACGCAGGCGCCGAACGTCATGGGTGAGGGCTTTGTCAAGGAGTTCGAAGAGAAGTATCCGATTGCGTGGAAGTGGAACCAGAAGTTGAATGAGAGGCCGTCGGTGAAGAAGGCGAGGGAGGATCGGAATCAGGCGATGTCGGGAGGGAAGAAGTAGAGGGGTGGGGTGGCATGTATTATACATATGGGTGGCTTCGTCCGAGTTATTGAAGTGTCTTCTGGCAGGGCAGGAAATGGATGTATAGCTGCATAGCTTGAGCATATCGTGTGACATGCTCACTAAAGGTCGACTGGTCCAGCAGCACCGCCGTAGAATCTGTGATCGAGTCTCAAATATTCTTGTATTGATGGCTGAGAAAAAACGGGTGGCGCATTGGCACAAGAGTCGGTGGGTGCCTGGAGAGAGTATCTCTTATATTCGATACATGCTGACACAAGATCCTCTTCTCGCCACGCAGAACAGGCCGGTCGGGACGATATGCGGCCGTGCGGAGGCCTCGAGAGTGTTCATTTCACCGAGACGCTTTGCGGCCCTCCGGTCTAGACTGGACGGCTTCTCGCGAGTAGCAATGAGGTCGCTAAAGGAATATCTGGTACTGCAACGGCCGCGAGAGCATATCATTCGGCGAGAACGTCTGCTTCGTTGGCCCATAGCTTTAGGCCTTGGGGTGAGTCTTATCCACCGATGAGGTGCTGTCGAATGCATCATAGTGGTTTCTCCTACGCAAACCCGGAGTGGCAAAGGATAAAACCAGCAGTGTAGTAGCCTTGAATGCACTCAGCTTTGTCGAGAACGAGGTACTTGAGACAGTACGCAACCCTACGTTGGCCTCGAGATTGTTCAAGTTATCGAGAAGCTTTGCGATTGCCTGCTCCGAAGGACAAGCCTCTCGCGGGTATCAAGGGGGCCGCCAAAGACGTATCGCGCGTGGTGCAGTAGGCCCGAGGACATCTTATTTCGTCGAGAACCATTGCTTCAACAGCATATGGCATCAGCCTAGTAACCGAATCGGTCAATCGATGGATTGCTGTCGTATCTCGTCTTTTGTCTTCTCCGGTGCAGCAATCAAGGGGCCAAGGAGATATACACCAGTGTAGTGGCCTTGAAGACAATCAGCTTCGTCGAGAACAAGGCAATTGAGACGATATGACGCCGTACGGTAGCCTTGAAAGGGTGCAGTTCATGAAGAGGGGTTGCAGTGGCGTGTTGTGTGTGAGGGGCTTCTCGCAGGTAGAGCTGAGGTAGCCCAAGAGATATCTGCCCGTGCAGTAGCCTCGAGGGCACGCTGTTTCATCGAGGACCCCTGAGTGGATAGTGGACACGTGATCTCGTTGGACGGGAGTACCTGTGTAGTGAGTCGCTATCGATTTCAACGTACCGTCTTCTCCTGTGTAGCAACAGCGCGTTCAAGGGGAGATCGAGGCGTGTAGAAGGCTCGAGGCTCATTGTTGCATTGAGAACCTCTGCTTCAATGCCAGACTTGTGGCCTCATCAAGGAGGACTAGCTAGAATCGAATGCGGCGGTATACCATCTTCTCCTGTGTACCAACAAGGCGACCCTGCCGAGATCTTGAGGTGTAGTAGCCTTTGAGTTCTCCGCGTCGTCGAGAGAGGATCGCGACTGCCAATTTTCCCGGTGAGAGCCTGAGGCACTAGTGGGGCTCGGCCCGGCTGAAGTCTGACGATCTTCCCCACATGTGACTAGAAAAATACCTTGCTCCAACCTTTCACTTCGACGTGACAACTTCAATTGCTTCTTCCACACACTTTCCACCTTCCACGAGCTGGAACATTCACCAACATGAGTGAATTAACCACCGACCAGAAGATGGACGAGTCCGTGGACGTCAGCACCGTTACCACCAGTCCGGATCAGGTCATCAAGGACGACGAAGCCACTACTGGAGCCTCCAAGGACGACAGTGAAACTGCCAAAGCCAATGCCGTGAACGGAGACCAGAGCCAGGATGCCGCCGCCACCGCCACTGCCAATGTCACTGACCATGCCGAAGATGACGTTGAGAAGAATGAGAACGGTGCTAACGAGAAGAACCAGACAGATGGCGCTGCCAATGGCGATTCCAAGGAGAAGAAGAAGCAGGACCGCATGGCCGAGAACGACCGCAAGTTCGGCGGCGATCGCAAGTGGATCGCTCCCATCCGCAAGATCGTGAGCAAGTTCGACAACCTTCCCGAGTCCGACGACCCAGTCGAGATTCGCAAGCAGGTTGACTTTTACTTTTCCGAGTTCAACCTCCCCACCGACAAGCACCTCTGGCAGCTCGCTGGGGGCCGTGAGAACAAGCCCGTCGATGTCAGCGTGATCCACAGCTTCAAGCGCATGCAGCACTTCCAGCCACGTTCTGCCGTCGTCGCCGCCCTCAAGGACTCCAAGCTCCTGAACATCGACGACAGTGGTGCCATCACACGCAAGGAGCCACTCGACGAGGTCTTCACAGACGATCTCAGGGCGAACGAGAAGATCGTGCACGAGAGGAACATGTCACGCACCGTTTACGCCAAGTACTTCGGTGACGAGGAAGAAGACACCCACCAGCGCATTGAGGAGTACTTCGCCCCCTACGGCCCGGTGAATAGCATTCGCCTGCGCCGCTGGGAGGATGGCGTATTCAAGGGCTCCGTCTTCGTCGAGTTCGCCAGCGAGGAGTTGCAGAAGAAGTTCCTCGGCACCTACCCGAAGCCGGACTTCGGCGACCAGCAGCCCGAGTTCGTCAGCAAGCGCGAGTACGTCGACACTGAGCACAAAGGCAAGGTCGAGAGGCTCGTCCAGCAGCCCAAGAAGTTCGACGGCAAGCCGTTCCGCGGTGGGAAGAACAAGAGCTCGGGTCGTGGCGGACGCAGGAACGATGATCGCGACGGTGACCGCGGCGACCGCAACAACGACAAGCGCTACGACGGCTCACGTTACGGGAAGGGTGGCCGTGACAACAAGGATCGCGACGGCCGCAAGAAGGACCGTGGCGGCGATCGCGAGTTCAAGGGTGACAGAGATGAGTGGAAGAAGAGGCGTGAGCATGATCAGGAGGAAAAGGGTGGTGCGAAGAGGAAGCGTGGCGGTGATGATCAGGACGATGAGGACAAGGGCGATGCGAAGAAGCCGCGTGAGGACGATGTTGTGGACTTGACGGGGGATGCGAAGGACGACAGCGGCGGTGCGAAGCGCAAGCGTGAGGACGATGCGGAGGACGAGGTCAAGGGGTCCAAGAAGAAGCGTGAGAACGAGAAGGAGGAGAAGACCGAGGATTTGATGACCAAGGGCGACGATGTGAAGGCCAAGGGCGAGCACACGACGGAGGAGGACAAGCGTGATGTCAAGGGCAAGCGCGCGCGCGAGGACGACGAGGCCGAGTTCAAGCGCAAGAAGGCCAAGACGGAGACGAGGGCGGAGGTGGAGGCGAAGGATGAGAAGGTCGAGGCTTCTGCTGAGGCATGAGCCTGTTCAGATACCCAATTCTCCAGCATAGCGAGGCGTCAGGTGTTGTCATAACAGGCTGCACAACATCGCAGGGAGGCATTTCCACGCAGGAAGATGAGGCACTTTGGCCCGGTCGCGAGACTAGGCAGCTGAGCCGTTTCTCCAGAATACGATCACATTGCATTGTGATCACATTGATTCTCTCGACACTGTTGTCCAACTATAGATCTTTCATCAGCTCCGCCATCGTGAGCGGCTTCCTCACCGCATTGGAGAAGCCTTCATGGTACGTCACCCACACCCTCTCCTCCACGGGCTTCTGCGCCGCATCATGCTCCGCCTGACTCTGGCCGCCCTCGTGGCTCGATCCAGGTCGTGTATACGTGATCGGTCGGCCGAAGAAATCACGTTTGATCACCACCTTATCCAGCCTTTTCGCCACAGCGCCCTTCGGCCCCTCACGCTCTTCCATCACGACATCGTTAACGCCCGGTACAACTCCCCCACTCCACCTCGCCATCCTCGACACCTCAGCCCGCCTTTTCTCCTCCCTCGTCCACTCCTGATCCAGCACCTGCCGCACCGCATACCGTATCTTGCCCCCACTCTCCCCAAACCCCTTCGGCCCTGTCTGGAACGTGCCCAACTCATCTAGCGAAGGCTCCATCCGGTACACCCACTGCGTTCCATACGCCCCTGGTCCCGCAGGGGCACCGTCTTCGACGCTCGACACTTTAGTCCGGTCGAAGCGGACGCCGCTGGCGCCCATGGCGTGCACAGCGCGGGCGACGCATTGCTGTTCGCTGGCTTTACGGACGGAGGCTGTGCTGTTGCCGCCGTTGCTGCCGCCGACGACTACGGGGTTGACGTTGGGGGAGAGCATGCGGAGGAGGTAGGGCAGGAGGTCGGTGGCGATGTCGTGGTGGCGGCTGAAGTGTCTGCTCAGATCGTCTGCGAGGGAGGATTGCAGGGACTGGAGGAGCGCGGTGTTGTGTTTTTCGGCTTCGTGCGCGGCCCAGGAGGCTTGGGTGCCGTGGAATGGATGGGTCGGGGCGGTGTCGGTGGAATCGGCGTCCTCGGTGGGGATGTTGGCGTATTGGGCTCGGGTGGGGGAGGCGAAGAGGTGATGGAACGCCACCACGGGAGTGGAGAGGTAGGGCGCGAGTTCCCATTCGTTGCTTTTGTAGACGGCGGAGGAGAGGCGGTCGTGGAAGTGCAGCCATTCGTAGGCGGCGTCGGGTTTGGAGAGGTAGGTGTCGTCTTGGAAGGGATGTTCCGGGTAGGAGGAGAAGCAGTCGGTCATGATGCGGTCGGTGTCGCCGAGGGTGTCGACGAGCTCGCGGAGACGTTCGCCGGCGGTGCGCTTTGCGCCTTCGGCGACGCCTTTGACGCTGCCGTTGCCGGTTTGGTGCGCGGGGGTGAGGATGACGGAGGATTTGGGGAAGCCTGCGCCTTCTTGGAACACACGCTCGACAATGTCCTTTGGTCCGCCTCGACCCATTCCTCGGGTAGCGCCACCGCCGTGTCCGAGGTCGCTTAGGACGTTCTCTTCGACCCAGCGGCGGGTCAAGCGGGCGTTGCCAGTTGCGTCGTTGATTGAGCGAATCTTGCCAGCAACCCACTCGCCGACGACCATGATGCCACGCATGTCTCCTTCGCCCGCACCACTTCCATTGCGGTCTTCCTTGCGGTTGCTGACGCCCCAAGTCGCTTCGCAGAGACGTCGCACGCCATCGCTTTCGCATGGCACGCCTTCCTTTTCGAACACGGACTGCAGTCGGGTAACCAGAGTTTGCACTGGTGGCTTGCGGACATGAATGACTTCTGCGTATGAGCCTTGTCGAAGTGGCCGAAGTGCAGGATGATATACATCGTTGCAAATGAGGATCATTGGCCGTAAGAGCCGGAAGCGGTCGCCCTTCCTTTTCCGTGCTGGTCCTTGCTGAAGAACACCCAGAGCAGAGCAGTTTTTGGAATCCAGGTTGACCAAATCGATGAGTGCTTTCACAAATCCACCTTCTCCACTCCCACCATTACCACTGACAACGCCGTCTACCTCGTCCACAATCACGCAGACTGGTTTGCCGGCCTTCCGTACCTTGCCTGCATCCGTCTTCTTATCCACACCTCTGACATTCTCGGTACCCAGCATATCTCTTATCCGATTCTTGACCACACTGCCGCTCCGCTCGTCACTAGCATTAATCTCCTGCACCTCGTAACCAGCCTGCTTAGCACATACATGTGCCAACGTAGTCTTTCCAAGTCCAGGCGGTCCGGTCAGCATCAGAATCTTCCGATGTGGCTTCTCCTCGCCATTCTCATTGAACCCTTTAGCCTTCGACTTCGGCCTATACGACCCCGGGAAGACAGTGTGGTCCCACCGCTTCAACCAGTGCATGACAGACCTATGCGTCCGCTCATCTCCAATTAAATCGGTAAACTTCTTCGCACGATACTTCTCCGTCCACAGCAGCGAAGCCTTGCCAGACTCTCGCTCTGCTGGTGGAGTTGGGAGCTCCAGTGCGGCCTTGGGGATGCTCTCTTCAGCCTTCGCATCGTCGAGAAGCTGGTGGATGTTGATGCCGTAGAACTCCCGCCTCGCCTTGGCGGGTCGGGTGAGTTGGTTCTGTCCTAGATCCAGATCTGCGAACGTGCGCTTCTTCCGAGGACTTGGTGTGGGAGGTGGGGAGGAAGTGATGAAGGGCATTGTGGCCGCCATATCCTGCGAGCTGTTCGGTTCCTGCGGCTCGCTGCGGAAGATGTCTTGCGTGCTCCAGATGCGATTTTGAACGACAGTGCCTTTCGCAGTATGGATGCGTTTGCGTTCGGCTTGGAGATCGTGGATTGCTGCTAGGTCGTCGTTGAATGATGTGGCATTGTTGTCTGGTACAGTATGATTCTCTTCAATTGCATACAGCTGCGCAAGTTCGTCGCTCGTGGGCTCCAATGGACTGTTCATGCTGTATATCTCAAGATCAATCAAACGACGCGAAGTGCTTCACGCGTCTCGTTCGACCTTCCCAATCCAGCTAAAGTGAAGAAGCTTGGGCCATCTTAAAAGTGCAGTCGACGACAGCAGAGACGGCACGGGATGGCATGCCTCACCCACATTCCACCCTCCCATAATGCTCCGTCGCAGTCGCCCTTGCATCCATCGCATCAGCAGCTATATCTACCTCCCCCCCTGATGGACGCCCTCTCCGTCCCTCCCACTCCCACCCCCACCCGGAAACGCCGTTCAATCACGCCCCCCGTCTTCCTCCGCGACTTCGCCTACCCCGACTCCGCCATTGTCATCCAGCCAATGCGCGCAGCACGCGGCAGCATCAACGGGGCCAGCGCAAGCACTTTCGCCGAGTATGTCACCCGCTTTCCTTGATCATGTCGCATTTCCTCGGCACCCCATCCCACTCTCGAGTCTGGGCCCTCAAGCACTCGGAGAACTTGAGTTTGATGCAACGTGCTAAGGCTCTGCGCAAAAGGCTGCTTTCCGGTCCGACGGTGGATATCTACGTGGGCAAGGAGAGGAAGCAGTGGAGTCTCCATAAGAACCTCCTCTGCCATCACTCTTCCTACTTTGAGACGGAGTTCCAAGGTCATGAGGTGCCTAAGAACGAACACAACACGCTGGAGCTACCGCACGATGATCCAAGGGGTTTCGAGCTGCTGGTGAAATGGCTCTACCAAGGTCATCTGGACGATGTATCCCACATGACCGACGAGGAGAAGTACGATTATGCGGTGGCTTGTCATAAGCTTTACTTGCTTTGCGACAAGTTCGATATGATCCACGTTAAGAACCTGGCTATGGATGCGTACAGGCAGAATCTACACGCTGCGCAGCTGGTTCCAGACGCGGAGGAGATCAACGAGATATACCGGCAAGCTCCGCGAGGGAGTCCGTTCAGGAGGCTGATGACGAAGATTGCGGCGCGACAGATTATGGATCCGGGGGTGGATAAGGATGCGGAGACGTATCGGGTGTGCTTTGATGGCAATGCGGATTTTGCGGTGGATATGGTCAATGAGATTCGGAGTATGTCTGGCGGGATGCTATTTGACGATCCGACGAAGGAGGAGGAGTGTGAGCGATGGCATGATCATCGGGATGGCAGCAGTTGTCGGGCCGGCGATAAGAATGCAGTGCAAGCGTATAATGAGAAAGGTATGCTTCATTGCACCCGCGGTCCGGAGACCGGAAGGTAACAGAATGCTTATAGTCTGAAGGTCCACGACGTACACCGAAATCCGCTATGAAGCGACCACAACCTCTACCGCTGGCAGAGCTCTCTGAGCGGCCAACACCGCGGAAACTGAAGCTGCTCAGTCAAGCGCCAGCCACACCTAAAACTCCATCGACCAAGCCGTTGCCGAAGGCGAATGTGATCGCGAATGAGAAGTCATCGACACCCGCTCGAAGCATCTCAGCAGAGCGCAAAGCCACTGACCCCAGCACACCGGGCAAGCTCTCCAAGGCAGCAAGGGCAGGCGCTGAGACTGTCACGAACGGAACGGAGCCAAAGACCAACGGCGCGAAGAGAGTTACCATCCGAACGCATCCAGGCTCGCCACCCCGTATCAATGGCACAGCGCCGCCAGCGAAGGCCAACGACGAGATCTTGGCTAAGCCATCGAATGGCTCTGTCGCGGAGGACGGCGAACATCCCTGCTCCAACCGCGTCAACGGCATTGTGCTGCAACTGAACGGCGTCAACGGCACATCCGTTGATTCGAGGCCTTCGAGTGTCGCCGAGTCAGGTGATGCGGCTGCAAAGAAGGCACCACCACCGAAGCTGAAGCGGAAAGCTCCTGGGTGAACTGGCAACGGCCCGTTGATTCGCAACGTCTTGCTTTTCCATGATAGCAGAACCGTCCAACGAGCTGTATCGATGATCCGACGCTATCGAGTCGCGCGCGTCCCTCTGACCTCCAAATCTTCCCCATACTCTGAACCCTAGGAACCAAGCCTCTAGCGGAGAGCCTTCTGAACATCCACTCTCGCCCTCTGCCAAAAGGCCAACCACAGCTCGTCCATTCACTTCATCGCTTACTTACCTGCTTACCTCTCCCCCAGTCGTCGTTATGAAGACATGACCACCACGACCAGCGTGACAGGTAGACAGCAATTTCTACCGCGCCCGAGACTCCACCCGGTGATGTGGCGATTTGGACGTCCATTAGCGCGCGCTTTTGGAGGCCAATCTGATGTTTGTAGTTGTGTATGACTCGTTTTGTGTTCCGAGATGACTAGTATGAGTAGCTGGGAGAGGTTTGCCACGGATTCAAGATACTGGGCTAGTTCGTCTGCTTGGGTGACCAATCGTGTGTGAATTGGCGAAAGCATACCTTCGAGATACGGTCCAGTTCGTAGCTGTGATTGTCAACTCTGCGCCTCCAAGAGAACCATGGACATCGAGCTGTAGCGTCCTCAAGAGCCATTGAACATGAGCTAGCGCTGACTTCACTCCGCCAAACGGATATGAGGTAAGCAAGTCAGTAATATGGTAATATGGTAATATGAAAAGTCGCTTCTCTGGTAGAAGAACAGGCCAGTCAGAAGGTTCCAGTCGGAGTAACGCGAGAAGTTGAACGAGAGCTAGTGCGGTCTTCCTCGCGACCTATCAACGATAGCTCTCGAAAAAGGTAGGCAGGGTTCGAGTCAGGCGTCTCCTCACAGCTTCCTACTTGGGATATTGTCCGAGTCGAAAGTGACATGCGAAGCCGCGAAGCAACAGCATCCGGCTTGGCTATGCACAACCCCGCGACCAAAGTGAACGTCTTCGAGGACGTTGCATTGTCGATCGTTGCTACCGAGCCTTGATACCGCGGCGACGTTGTTGCGGCGTTGTCTTCATGGTGTTTTGCCCGCAGGCTTGCGATGTGCCGGCTGCGGGGTACATACAGGAAGGAATGAAGTGCAGATGATGGTGAAGGAGAGTGAGGTGGAGGATAAGTAGCAGGAGGGTATAAGTAAGCATTGCGGCTTGCCCTCCGTACCTGTTCTTCTATATCAGGGAACAGCAACAGACAGGCGGGCAGATATGGCATTCTTCAATGCGTCCTTCTTCGCCCATCTCTTGCTTCTTGCTTCGCCAACCGATTCGACGGTTGTGGGGCGTCTAGTTGATACTTCCTCCATACCAGCACCTACGGCTCAAACCAGGAATGGCACGTACGTCGGCCGCTATGCCGAGACGTGGAATACGGATTACTTCCTCGGTATGCCCTATGCTCAACCGCCAGTCGGTCCGCTCCGCTTTCACACGCCTGTGCCGCTGGAGACGTCCTGGAGTGGGACGAGGAACGCCACGGAGTATGGATATGAATGCTTCGGGTACGGGCTGGATACCGAGAGCCAGGGGAACTATGTTAGTGAGGACTGTTTGACGCTGAATGTTATAAGGTCCAGGGAGAGTGGTGAGGGGTTGCCTGTGCTTGTTCGTTGATGAAAGTTCCCGTGGAGCTCGCAGGTATCGGAGGCTGATGTTATTCTGCAGGTCTGGATCCACGGCGGAGGACTGGTACAGGGCGGCAGCGCGGACCGTCGGTACAATCAAACGTTTATTGTGCAGCAGTCGGCTGCAGCGGGCATGCCTATTGTGGCTGTCAGCATCAACTATCGGCTCTCGTCGTGGGGATTCTTGTACGGCAAAGAGATCCGGAACTCAGGCAATGCGATGAACGGCTTTCGTGATCAGAGGCTCGCGCTGCAGTGGGTACAAGAGAACATTGCTGCGTTCGGTGGCGATCCCAGCCGTGTGACCATCCAAGGCGAGAGCTCTGGAGGGACTTCCGTGGGCGCCCAGCTACTTGCCTACGATGGCAGAGACGATGGGTTGTTCGCTGGTGCCATTGCGGAGTCTGGGAACCCGGTGGGACTCAATCCATATCCTACCGTGGAAGACTGGGAGCCAGTCATCGCCAACATCTCGAGAGAGACAGGTTGCTCGAACGCTGCCAATCTCTTGACTTGCCTTCGCGCGGTGCCGGTGGCCAAGATGAACGACGTGATCAACTCCACAGCAACATCCGGTGCGCAGTACGGACCAGTCATCGACGGAGACTTCATCGTCGACGACGCCGCCACCCAGCTCGAACAAGGCAGATTCGTCTCAGTACCGTATATCATCGGCTGTGATTCAGACGAAGGCACTGGCTTCGGTGGGTCGCAACGGATCAACTCGACCAAAGAGATGCTCGAGGCCGTCGAAGCATCCCAGGGTTTCGACAATGCGACAGCTCAGGACCTATCCATCCTCTACCCAGACATTCCCGAGATTGGCATACCTGCAAGCTTTCCTGGACGACCAAATGGCACGTTTGGCTCGCAATACAAGCGGACTAGTGCGGTGTTTGGTGATCTTGGTATGCATGGGCCGAGACGATGGACGGCGATGCAATGGGTGAAGAATGGTGCAACGGCTTATACGTATCGCTTCAACGTCATTGTGAGTCCGTTCCATTGTTTTGCCTGCCTCGCTTGGCTCTTGCTGATCGTTGTCGTTGCAGGTGAATGGCTGGGATTGGACATCCGGCAGTATCCATTTCCAAGAAGTCGCTTTCGTCTTTTACAACACTATGGGATTGGGCTATCCGCAGAACCTCAATCCCAATCCTCTCGAAGGTCCGCAGCGGCAAAAGTACATTGAGGTGGCTCAGCTGATGTCGCGAATGTGGATCTCCTTCGTGAATTTCGGGGATCCGAACAAGGTGCTTGGAGGTGAGTCATTTGTCTTGCGCTCTGTGGGCTGGACATGGAAGTGTTGCCTACCAGATAGCAACTACTGACAGACCGGCCAGTTGACGCAGAGACCTGGCCAGCCTACTCCTCGGACAACCCGCAGAACTTCGTGTTCGAGCAGAACATCACATCCCACGCGGAGGCGGACTTGTATAGGGCCGAAGGCATTCATTACGTCGGCGAATTGGTTGCTGCGAGACATGGAACGAACTGCACTGGGCTCGTCGCCTGCGGTTCGACCACCGACTGATTCAGTGCCGATTGCCCTCAGGCGCACCAAAGTGATAGGTAGAAGGCTCAGCAAGTGTCTCAGACTTTGGATGGAACCTGCGAAATTCCAGAGCGCCGCTCGGTGTGTGATGCTATGTTGGAGAGGAGTTCCACCCAACAATGAGTCTCGAAACCGAAGTTCAACCGAGTCCGCGATGGCCAATTAGCTGACGAACGCTGGTGAGCCAATGAGCTGGAGGACCATTTTGCTCCCTTCCTTTTTGAGCTTTAGTGCCTTCTTCACAAGCGGTTTGAATGACAGGACTACTCCCGTATCCTTGACTCTTTTGGCCTTTCACGAGCCAGCCTTAACGTTTCGGGTCTCTCCTGAACGTGGCAGCGTCGGTGCCGCGTTGGTAATCGTCGTTCTATCGTTCCTGCCGCCTTGATGAACCGACGTTTTACCGAATGCGAGTGGGTGTATCAAGTCTACCTTCACCTCGTTAAAGAAACTACCGCTCTTCCAATCTTCTCGATCCCGCCTTTCGGTCACTTTCTCTCTCCAGTCTGTCATTTGTGCTCCTCACACACAGCACTTCCGCCTCGAAGGTACCACCCAATTGACCACGACTTTCGACGCCAGCAACAAGACCCGAGCAAGAGCAGCAATAATCCGACCGCCGTGCGATCATGTCGGCCAATGGAGGTCTAAACCCCTCAGTCGTCGTCCTTTGCAGTATCGGAGGAGCGGGGGTGGCGGTACTTATTGTGCGTTTGGATGTCCCGAATGCACGCCAGCTCGTCCACTGATACTTTGGGGCAGGGGTACGCTACGTGGCATCGCTTCTTTATAGCAGAGAGGAGGGATACTGCCGACAACGGATTCAGCCAGCCGGTGTATATGAGAGAAGTTCGATTGCGTTATGCAGAGCAGATGGCTCACGCGAATGGTTATGGCCGGAAGTGGTGAGCCCCACACGATATTGTATGAGTTGACTCATGCTGATCGTGAGGTCCTAGGCGCGAGATGACGGAGGAATCGTACGCTTGAAACGGCAACCTTGCAACACCCGGCTTTTGAGGCCTTCCTCCGTTGAGAAAGGGGATCGTCATACTGAGGAGGACAGCGGCTTGCTTTGGGGAAGAGTGACTTGCGGAGACGACGATTGATCGACCGTTGAGTGATGATGGCGGCCTGCGTCAGGGCAGTCAGCGCGGGCATGGCAATGTTGGTACATGGCGGCTCACATTCTCCCCCGGAGTATCAATCAGAACCGCAGTCTTCCCGGTAGTGTGATCAAACGACGCACAGTACGCATATTCAAAGATACAAGGTATCTGTAATGATGTGCCGTTTCACATTGTGTCGTATGCAGATTCGAATCGAAAGTGACCGTCTTTCTCTGAATACCTCTCAACCTTGACCTCATACAGCCCGGTTGACACGTTCTTCAAGAGCTCGGGACCACGTATCCGCTGGTGTTCCGGTGGCAGGATTGTGTCGTCCACAGGAGCCAGCAAAGTGTCGTCACCTATCTCCAGGACTGGCAAACCCAAACCCATCTCTTCGATCTCCACGAGCCGACGTGCAAACTCTGCCGTGCTCTTTGAGCCATGCATGCATTCTTTTCTTGGAGCCTTGCTCATCAAGCACAACGCCCGTCGCCTGATAGAGGGCACGCGACACTTTGCTGCTGCCAGAAACAGGGCGGGTGTCGCGCCTATCTCGAACGTGAAGGTTGCAGGTCCTTCCACTTTAGCTTGCAAATAGATCGCGGCGTGGTCTACCAGGTCTTTGAAGTGGGAGGTGAACTCGTCGAAGACACCCTCAACCAGGTGTAGGCGTGTCGAGATCCAGATCATGGTTGAATGGTAGTACATGAGGAGGTAGCTTGCAGTCTCTGGTGTCGTTTGCGGGTTCTTCTGCAACGTAATTTGAAGAGCATCCAGCCAGTCCTCAAGGCGCTCAAGGAGCGTACACTGTTGCTGCCACAGGTCTTGTAACTCTTCATACTGCTGTGAGCCACCAGACGGGACAGGGGATGGGTACTTCGATCGGGTGAAAGCGATCAGTTTTGTAACGTCTCCGGTAGGTTTCCGTATGACGTTGTCCGGTGTCTGCACACACACTCAGGTGGTCAGTGGTTGAGTTTGGGGGAACACCCCGCGGGACTCACTTTGGTGACCATGCGAAAAACGACACCGTACCTTTTGTTGGTGATGAGAACCCGTCAGCCAGTGTCTCCGATGTCTTAGAGGAGGTTTCTGCTCAACAGCGTACTCACATCGTTCCCACGCTACCAGGTAGCCCAAACTCGTCCGGGTCCGAATCCTCTTCTGTGCGATGGAGGAGCGACTCTTTCCAGGCGTGAGCATCTTCGATAAAAGCGTGGCTGTCCGTCATGAATGCGAACAAAGCATTACGAGCATGTCCTATACTTGCGAAGCCATTGCTATCTTGTGGAGCCATATGATCATATGGTACACTTATCAGCCTGCGGTGAGCGAATGCCGGGGCGAGTGTGCCTATGCGGCCGAACATATGCTTGATCATGGTTAAAAGGCCACTGCCCCTTTCCAGATCGACATTTTGTTCATATTGTCGAAGTAGCTCTGCACCTCTCTTGTGCAGTTCAAGTGCAGCATAGATATTGTCCCGGATCAATTCGATGCCTAAAGCGATGTGTACAAGGATCAGCAAGTGTCTCGGAGCTGAAGGCGAGGGTGGAAGGTCTTGGAGCGTCGCATGCTCCGTGATGCTGTCCCGGAGAACACTTTCACCCATCACTTTGACTTACAAAGGAAGAGCGAGCAGCTTAGCAAGGCTAGGTAAGGTGTTGCCCTACCTTCCGATATTCGTTCGTTGAACGCTCGAATGGCCTTGCTGCAGAACAGAAGTGTAAAAGGGTTAGCAAGTGTCTCAGCCTTTTCGAAGAATTCAAACGGTCTCAGAGCGCGACATGGGGTCTCATCGTGTCTCGGAGAACCATTTTTGCCCATCAGTACTTACTTGTAGTGTATCAGCGCGCTCTGGTGGTATGCGTCGAGATCTCGCCCGCCGTTGGAAGAGTGGGTTCGCAGAGTGCCACTGGGGTTGCTGTAGAACGATGCCAAGAATTGAGGATGCTCGTATAGTGTCGAAATCGCAAGGATACAATCAGTCACAATAGGCTCAGTTTGCGCCAGCTGCAGCACGAATCCACACCAGAAGTCCTGTGTACCGCCTTAGCCAGGGACTTCACCTTTTGGAACTGCTCGAGCATACCCTATCGAATATACCAGCCAAACGAGGAGCCGCTGACGACAGGAAGAAGTCAAGGGTCCGTCTGTCTTGACTTGAGATGGCGGCAGATTGGGGCTGGCAGATCCCAACCAAGGTGTTGCTTTGGTACGTTGATAGCTGCGAATCAGGCGAGTAGCCATCGCACTTTCGTCCAGTCTTCCGACATCGCTCACACTCCGGTTTTGTCTCATCGCACTTGATCCGTCGCACTTTGCAGGTCAAACATCCTGTTTTCGCTTTCCGGCTTCCGAGGCGGCCGTTCTTCTTGCGGGCCTCCAGGAGACGTTGTGTAGCTGTGGTATGCCACAGCAGCTCCTCTTTGGCCATGTCTCACTCTCCTGCCTGAAAACCAGAATCGTGAGGTCAGGTCGAGTGTCACACATCAGCGTAGATAACTGCGATCATAGAGAGTGCAGTCCATATTGAGATGGCGAAGGAGCGGAAGTATTGACTGCTTCCCATAGGCTCGCTCTAATCCGGCGCTAGCTGGCGTCACCTCAGCTGTGAATGTTACAGAATCTGAGAAAGACGCTCTCCATCAAAAAGTCGAACTACAAACATTAGCATGCTTGCGTCCTTCTCCAGAGGGAGAATCGTCTGAACCGCCTTGATCTAGTACATTGCTGTTGCGACACTGGCCACTTCTGAGGCAACATGGTGAGCGTCTCCATGCCAGAGATGCCCTTGGGCTGCGCGACACCAACCTACAAGAGACGACCTCTTACGAACGGTGACGACGGATGATGCACCTGTCAAAGTCCCTTCAGGTGCTTCTACAGACAGCACTTGTCCTCGAACCTATGTAACACTCGGCAAGGTAAGCAGCGAGCACGTTTTGTCCTTATCAGCCCAGGAACCTGGATGCTGTGGAGATGCACCTCAACGACGATTTGCCATTGTCACATGCGAATTAACAGCATGACTCTCGTACACCTCGAACTTTGATACATTCTCTCAAAACACTTATCGCGATTGCATACTTCATACCGCGTACACTCGATCTTCCAGTTCTTGTGACCACACCACGATGGATGCACAACGGCATATGTCGCCCTGTGACCTCAACAACACTCCGCTGGATCCGCTCTTCGATGAGACTTCAGCAAAAGCCAGCTACGCTTCGACGTGTCCTTCCCTGGAAAGGGTATCTCTGGTCTATTCTATGCTTCCACATTTTGTGCGCAGGAGGTTCCGACCTGTACCATCACTGCGTGGAGTATTCGGCCGCTACATGGGCACAGCAGATGAATCGCAGTGCAGCGATCCGGATACAAGAGACTTGGGCGGTCGGCATGATTCGTTGTTTTCGGTTGGTGAAGATTTGCCCTCATCACCTCTGCTTCGATCCAGGCCTACGTCAAGCTGTGGTAGCAGTACTTTGATCGACATGGGCGAGGCTTCTTCGTGCAGGTCATCTTATGATGGATTCTCATCTTCTCTACCAGATGAAACTAAGAGTGGAGTGAGCTGGATGTTTGCGTATGAGGGCTGCACGCTTCTCAATCGATCCGCTCGTCAGGCCTCATTGCCAACCAGTCATCCTCTACTCACTCGAAGACTGTACCTCGATGCCCTATCCTACTTTCTCCGGGGTCTTCCGCAAGACCTGACTGAAGCTGAGCTGATGCAGTTGCAACAAGTCATACCGATACATTGTGACAAGCTTGTCAAGTTGCTACCACCGCTATCATCGCATCAAACGCTGCCGGACGACGATCACAGGGCCTACCATCTCAGCCAATAAAAGCGCAATACCACATACACTGTCTCGGCCAAGCTTACTCTGGCTGTGGCGTTTCTTTTCGACCTTCTGCTTCCCTACATACAAATCTTGGTTTCGCACATGTACAGGTTGGAGCGTAAGTTTATGATCACGGAGCGTGTCGTTGCCAATGGCCTTCACGTGGGTGGTATTTAGCCCATTTCTGATATTTTGCTCAGCAAAACCCACTGGAAATTAAAACGACGCTAACCTAAGACTGCAGGATCCGTCTGGAAGCAAAGTGTTGCAATGCTAGAGGAAGCTAGCAAAGGGATTCGGGATGGTCTCGAGCAAAAGGCAGCCAGCTCTACAAGAGCAGGGCTCAAGCGCTTCTAGGTATGTTTGTAGACAACATACTTATAGAGACTTTGTTGGCCCCGTATGTCCTGTGCGTTCGTCATGAGAGGCCTGTTCAGCAAGCTACGTCGAACATTGTGGAGTACTGTCGGTCTTTGGCTACTCACACGACGGCATCACGCGATGCTTTCCGTCCCGACTTGACTTTGATGAGAAAGACAAGGCTGTATATAGCAAAAAATGCTGCTACTGCGGCTGAAGTAGTACCTCCTCATGACATTGGCTGTTGCGAGTACCCCTCATCGGGATCAATGGTATTTCATCATTCGTGGAACCTCATATACTGACCTGGAAAAGCTCGAGTTCGCTACCACTTCACTCTGCTCTAACAGAAACCCCGCCAACTCTTCCCGTCCAAACACTAGCAAAACTAAGAAACCCGACAACGCAATGGCTGAGGCAAACGTCGAAGTAGAAGGCATCAACTACCACACCGAATACTCCCTTCCGGATTCCCAAGATAAAAGTGCACCATGTGTCCTACTTGTCCACGCTTTGATGAGCAACTTGCACATGTGGGACAGCACAGTCAAAGCACTACACGCTGCAGGTTACAGCACACTGCGGTACGATCATGTCGGACACCACAACACCCCTCCGCCACCACAGAGCAAGACTACCGAGCGAAGGATGTCTGTGAGCGGACAGCTAGCGTACCACATGGACGACTTGACACGACATATGCACCAGCTCGTCAAGGAACGAACCGGACAGACTCAAGTTGCTGCCGTGATCGGATGCTCGATTGGTGGCGTATTGGCGTTGCGGTATGGGATGATGTTTCCCGACCATGTCGATCAGATCATCTCGATCGCGGCGCCTGGCATCAAAGCGACAGAAGACAAGAAACCTTTGTGGTCGCAGCGTATCAAACAATTCGAAGAAGATGAAAAGAACGGTACCGACACGCTTTGCCGCGCCACGGTGGAGCGTTGGTTCCCTGGCGGTCTTGAAGACGACGACGTGCGAGCAGAGGCGCTGAAGCATGTGAAGACGTGCTCGTTGGAGGGTTATAAGCTCCTTGCGGACACCATTCGCAACTATGACTACACCGAGGAGCTGCACACCTTCCCGAACGAGGGCTGCTTGATTATAGGGGGAACAGCAGATGGTGCCATTTCGATTGATGCGCTTGAGTTCATCACGAGCTATATCCAGGGTTCAAAGCTTGTGAAGATGGAGGGTGTTGGACACCTTCCACCTATGGAGAAACCGAAGCAGTTCGAGGAGATTATGTTAGGCTTCTTGGAGAGATGAAAGAACGTTCGTGAGATCGGACACTGCTTCAAAATCAGTAGGCCAACCTCGCGTGCATTATCAATTAATTCGTTTCCGAAGATCCCAAGGCTAGACAAGTCGGAGCTCTCTTCTGTCAGCGTTAGCAAAAATCTTGTCCACTTTGGCAACAACATCAAAGCCCATCCCCACGCGCTTAAAGGTTGATGGCTCCTCTGTATTGCTTCCCGAAGCTCCATCGCTTGACTTCTCAAGGATAAGGTAGCAGGCTCGCTCGGTGTCTTGCCGCTTTTTCTTGCTACCGCTCGTTGAGGATTGACTCCAGTCTGCAATTCGCAGGCAGTAGCAGCCTCTCGAGACTGGCTCGTCAACGAAGTCAAGGAAGCAGACCAGACCTTCATCGACGAGCTGAGAACTCGAGGGCCTGAATATAGCCTGGTCGGTCTGGCTCAGTTTCGAGGCCACCGGTTTGCACGATCCACGCTTCACCAGTCCTTCGACATTGATATGTTGTGACTGGCGTTGGAGATGATGAGTGCCGAACACCGCATCCGACCCGACTTCTCGCCGGAAGGGGAACTCTTCGTGCATTGGATATTCAACGGCATTATTGAGAGACGCCCAGCTGAAGCTCGGTGCGATATATTCTCGAGGACGCTCGGCCTTGCTCAGTGCAGCACGCAAGAGGTATTTGTCTCGACTCGGGATGATTCGCCCATGCATCAGCTTGCTGCGCCGCCAGAGGACTTGGGCATAGAGACCGTGGGACCAAAGACCTTGCAGATAGACAGCGTCGCCCATCTGCTTCTGAACTCTATCGGCCAAACCTGCTATAGCAGGTAGCCTATCTGATGGCTTTGTGATATCGCGGCTGCTGTACTCTGAGACAAGGCGAAGCCAGTCTGTAGTCGTTGTGCGTGATGTGATTTCCCCTGAAACAGAAAGCAAGGCTTTCGAGGGCTCAATATTCATGACGGCTTCAGCACTGTGGCGTGGAAGCGACTCTGAGAAGACACCTGCACGGCACTCCCAGTGCATCTGTTCCGGAGCGATGTGTAAGATGGCTCTCGGCAACAACCGCTCCTGGTAGCACCATGCTCGGGTCTCGAGTCTCGCTCTCCGCAGTGCTTGAGGCAGAGAATCTATCCTGTTGCGCACTCCAAATGTGGTCCCACCTAGCTGCACAACAGCAGACGGTGCGGCACGATCGTGAAGTATGCCAGAATTACTGTCCTCGGCCGTCAAGGCTGACATAGAGAACAGAGCATTTTCGAAGACCGCGCCCATGGAGGCTGATTCTCTCCGCCAGTCATCTCGATCATCCTGCATGATACAAAGGGCGTCAATCCAGATGTATCGAACTCCCAACGCCATTGAAATCTGGATAGCGTCCTGGAAGGTCCTCGGGAGCTGGTCGAATGGGATAGCTTTCCGGAACGCCTCTCGATTGCTATCGGTGAGTTTGAGTTCACTGCCCGTTCCCCAGCAATGACTCAAGGTTACGTATTGCCCTAACTCGCCGTTGTCGTTGATTTGGAGCCTTGGGGTGGGCTTCTCATCTGAAGATCCGAGCTCAATCACCCGTGTCGGTAGAGGCGCGCTTGTTGATCGTCTGCATGGTACATGGTGAGATAAGCATTCGTCGACCCAAGTTCTCGCTATATCGATCGTCCCACGAGACGTTGGTGATTTCGCGACTGCAAGCTTGTATTGCAAAAATTCTTGACGAGATTTACGTCCGAACTCTGTGTGTTGTGAGTCAGGGTTGAAGAGCTCGAAAGGAATCCAGGACATCTCTGGAGCCACAGTGAGAAGCTGGAATGATCCTTTGGGAGTCAAGTGCCCATCTAGATCCACCCTACCAACATCGGTCTTGTCGTAGTCGTACTTTATGACGATGGACGCCGCTTGCACTTGCCACTTCTCGTTCAACTCACGGTAGTTAAATGTCCTTTCTGAGCGCACAATGTCGAACATGCTACAGACCTCACAGCCTGCATCGGCATTGGCAAGGATGGAAGCATAGTTGCCGTGCTTGAAAGTGGACCAGCCCTGCTCGATCCGCCGCCATGTAGAGAAGTCCTCGTGCACAATATTGGTCAAGAACGTCTCGCAGAGCCGGCAGAGCATTGCACGCTCTCGGGTCGCCGATCAAAGTGAATCAGACGCTATGTCCATGGCCAGAGAAAATGTAGACGCGTCATCAGGTGACAAGGATATTCGTGTCGTTGCGCAACATCAGGTCTGCAGCTCGCCATCGGACTGATACGGATAGTTTGCTGTCCGGCCTTGGCTCCCGGCCTTCAGATGGCACATGTAGTCAGCCCTGCACCCCAACCTCGACTCGCGCTCTGGTCATACACAACGCTGGGTGGAGATGGAGATGGAGGTGGAGTGGCGTGGAAGAAAGGGGTCCCCACGTGACGGAAGGCGGCAAGTGCATCCCTGACACGGGTGGCCTCATCTGCCCGCGCTGTAAGATTGGAGATTGCGATGCCGGGCGCCGTGTTGAACGATACCTGGCCAGTGACTTGCTTCCGTTCTCAGGCCCTTTCTACACCGCAAGATTTCCTTCCTTGCCTTAATTACATTGCAATTGCGTGTCACGCCGGCGTGGTACAGTTGGTTCCGCACACGCAACAGAATCGAACGCATACGTCACCCTTTCGACCTCGACACTCGAACACGCTGAACACACCAAGCGGCAATTGCGCTATCCAGCAAACACTCTCGGCGCAAGTACACATGATTGAAAGCGAACAGGCCATCAAGAGCTGCGACTGCTTATATTGGCATATCTTTCCATTGGACGGCGACCCGCCCAGATGAAGGCAGGACTGCTACTCTTCTGGCAACTCACAGCATGCCTCGCAGCGAGAGCACCAGACCGCTTGCCACCACCCGAATACGATGCACTCATAGACAATGGGACATACGGCTACTATCCGACACGGTCATACAAGACTGCTCCGGATGTTCGAGCGCCGGAGACGAACTTCCTGCAGTGGAGTCCGGAGTGCGATGATGGATTGCACTACTTCATTACACCGAGAGGATACAGCTTACCCGATCCTGGACCGATGATATTGGATAGGAGAGGAGAGCTGGTCTGGGCACATCACTTCGAGAACAGATTTGGAGGACAGGCGTACGACTTCATGGTTCAGCGATACAAGGACGAGGACTTTCTGACATTCTGGCTGGGAGACGATAGAGTTCGAGGGCATGGTGCTGGTGCCTACTACCTGTTGAACTCGTCATATGAAATAGTGCACAGGATTGGGGGTGCGAATGGCATGGAAGCGGATCTGCACGAGTTCCTGATACTTCCGGAAGGCACTGCGCTTCTGACCATATATGAAATCGTCCCTGGGGACGTATCGATGTTTCGAGACTTCGATCCAGACAACCCGGAAGACCAGGACCCGAACTATGTCTGGGACTGCCTGTTTCAAGAGGTCAACATCGAGACTGGGGAATTGGTGTTTCAATGGCGTGCGTCCGAGCACTACAACGTCACCGAAACATACCGACCCATCTATAACGGTGGCACGAAGAACGACCCGTGGGACTGGTTCCATATCAACAGCATGGTGAAGGACGAGTTGGGCAACTATCTCATATCTGCTCGTTACCCGCACAGCCTTACCTATATTGATGGCAAGACCCAGGACATCATCTGGCAGCTTGGCGGCAAGAGGAACTTTTTCATGGATATGAGTGACGGCAACGCCACCAACTTTGCGTGGCAGCATGATGCTCGATTTGTATCTCCTGATATGTTTCCGAACACATATTCACCGCCCGAGCTACCAGCAGGGTTCACGACACAACTGGTGACATTATTCGACAATGCCGCCGAAGATCAGCATTACGACTTTGGACTAAATCTATCGCGCGGCTTACTTCTGGAATTGACCTATCCAACACCAGGCACCGAGAAGGCAATGGCAGGGCCTCTACCCAGCAGCCATCGGGAACTGACTTTGAGGGAAGGAGAGCTAACTGAAGACGAGAAGAAGATTCCAGCGATCAATGGCACCGATCCGGCCTATACCGTGCGTCTCATCAAGTCGTACGAGAACCCCGACCATATCCGCTCGTCTTCACAAGGCTCGATGCAGATCCTGCCTCAAGACGGGGGAGTAGACCCAAAGATCTTTGTTGGATATGGGCTCAATGCTGCTTGGACCGAGTTTGACGCAAACGGCACTGTGCTCTGCGACGTACACTTTGCCGCAACAACTTCGTTCGAGCGTGGCGACGCGCAAAGCTACCGTTCATACAAGTTCGAGTGGCATGGCCGACCGGACAAGCCGCCCAGCGTAGCTATTACGGATGATGATTCGGAAGTGCTTGTTTCCTGGAACGGAGCTACAGAGGTCACCGAATGGGTCTTGCAATTCTCGACCAGCAGAGGCGATACCGCCTGTTGGACAGAAATCGAACGAGTACCCAAGCACAAATTCGAGACCGCCATTACCGTCCCCACCGACATTGGCGATGCTCGCTGGGTCCGCGTCATCGCCCTCTCGGAAAACGGCGAAGAGCTTGACCACGGCATGAGCAAGATCATCGATCGAGGTATCATGGGTTCGTACTTCCCGTCCGTCAACAAGCAGATCCCGAAGGACATCACGCACATGTCGCCGTTCAAGTTCGTCTTGATCGTGGCGTGCAACATCAGTCTGCTGTTCGTGGTCTACGGGGCGTACCGGAAGTACCTGGTCTGGCGGCATGGACGGGGTAGTGGACCGCTCATGTTCAGGAAGGGGCCGGTGTATCGGTTGCTGGGGGATGCGTGACTAGCTGTGCGGCGGAGGGTCGGAGGAGCATGACCGTAGGGTCGATTGATGAGCTACCGCAAAGGAATGGCACTGTAACATATGTGGGGATAAGCGTGGCGCTATGGAGTGAGACTGTGGGTTATGAGCAGAGCACACGCTCATGTTGGCATTACTGGGGAGCATCTGCTGGCGTTCATGCAGTCGATACCTTAATCATCGTACCATAAGGTAGTATACTCTGAACCCCAAAAAGTCTACCTTCCAATGCAACTTGAACTTGAGCAATGGCTTGGTATCTGCCTGTACATGTATGCTTCTCGTCGTCGTATTAAGCAGGGAAAAACCAAAAAAATGAAGGCCAGTTCGTACACTTGGACTCAAACCAAGCAATTGTGGTATACACAAGCATCACTGTCACTAGACAGATTCCGATGCGGGGAATCGAACCCCGGCCTCCTCGGCACTTTAGGTCTGACGACCATGAGAGCGAGAAATCCTAGCCACTAGACCACATCGGAAGGCAGTTATGACTGGATAATACGAAGTTGGAATTTGTTATTTGTATATAGCTGCTGTTGAACGTACATCCGAAGTTTCCCCGAGCTTCCAGGGTCAGGAAGCAAGTATGCCGAGTTCTCACTCGGTTTTTAACAATCACATGCAAGAAGCGAGCTTCATCGTTTGGTTTCTCACATCTACTACTTCGTCTACTGTGGTATCTGTATACCTTGCAAGGCAGATTACTGTTTCGGAGCATCCACTCAACTTAGAGACATGACTCGCATCATGAGCGGGCAGCGACAGTGCGTGCACCTGCAGCGACCACGAGATGATCAGCCTTGCTCCACCCAGTCCACGTGTGGAGATGCAGGACTAAGTGTTTATTCCCGGCCAACTTTTATCGTTATATGGCAGATCGTCCATATTGCATCGGACTAGCAAGTCAGGTACCCGAGGTAGTGTATCATAATATCTCGACTTCCCTTCACTTCACAAAAACTTTTCGAAATACTCTGTATACGGCCTTGTCGTAGCTAAGTTCTATCTTGTCAACTTTATCAATACTGATCACCATGGAGCTCATCACACTCAAAGGGCGGAAGCTCTATCTGCTTATGAAGATCATCTGCGGTACTTCCTTTATGATGTACAGAGACTCCCTCAGCTGACTGCGGGACAACTTGCTGTTGCGTTCAACAGGTACGGATACGACGCAGGCGTTCTGGGAGGCGTTTTGCTCCACCCTCCCTTCCTAGAGGCAATCGGCAATCGCACGGGCGACTATGTCATACCCATGATCGTCGCCTCGTACGACCTTGCAGCTTGCGTTACAGCTATTGGTGTTGCGTTCTTCGCGTTCAACATTGGACGTCGTGGGACGGTGGTTCTGGGTAAAGTAGGTCCACGACGTAGAACAGATCTCTGAGACATAGACTGATTCTGCGCTTCTGTTCTACCAGATTGTTGCGATCATCGGCTCAGTAATCCAGGCGAGTTCGTATAGCGTCTCGCAACTGATTGTAGTACGACTGTGTACTGGCTTTGCGATCGGCTGTATCTCCAGTGCCGTGCCGACGTACCTCAACGAGACCGGAATCGAGATTGGAGATAGAGGGCCTGCGAACGCCTTTAATGCGATTCTGCTCATTTCTGGAGTGCCGCTTGCGTATTGGTGAGTACGCATGTTGATAGGCGCTGAGACCCGACTAACAGTAGATGCTCTAGGATCGACTATGGCTTCACCTTTAGCGATGCCCAATGGTCGTGGTAGGTCTCGTGATCCAACCACAGATGAAGCCTTGCTGATGTTTTGGCAGGCGGGTCCCAATCATCTTCCAGTGCATCTTCGCCATCATTAGTGGTGGCACGATGTGGTTCCTACCAGACACGCCTCGTTGGTACTACGCTCGGAACCGTTTCGAAGAAGGCGATGCGGTCCTTGCGCAGCTCAACGACACCGACGTCGATAGCGAGAAGGTCCAGTATACTCGTCGCGAAATTATGGCGAACATTGAAGCTGAACTCGAAGCCAATTCAAGTTTGCGATGGCAGGATTTCCTAACCAGCGGCATTGTCGACAACACCCGCATGAAGATCGTCCGGCGCATCTGCATCTGCTTCTGGATGCCGATGATTCGTATGTCTCCAGAATTCTGTTCAGACCGTCTGGCAAGCAAAAGCTCTTGGATTCCCCGCTGCCACAGTTAGGACAGCGATAGGTGTTGTACGTTCGACGAGAACCATAGCTGACCTGAGAATCCCGCAGGCGAGTGGATGGGCTCCAGTCTCATCGCATACTACAGTAAATACCATTCGGACCTCCGACATAGGCAACGACTGGCACTGAACAGGCAGCGTCATCCTCTCGACAGTCGCGAAGCCGTCCCTGGTCTCGTTGTTGTCTGGAGTTCTAAATATCTTCTTTACTCTCGGCTGTGTACCACTGTACTTCACAGTTGAGCGTGTCGGACGCCGCTCAGTCCTACTGTACGGCGCAATCGCCATGACCGTGCTAATCTCGGCGTTTACTGCCTTGGTGGCGACTGGACCTGGACACCCAGCGATTCAATGGGCCTCGATCGCAATCATCTTCCTGTTCCTGGCCACCTTTGGCTATGCTTGGCAGGGATGTGTCTGGTGGTACTGTACGTTAGCTCGATGGGCGGAAGAGTTATCCGAGCCAACATCAAGCACTATGCGGCGCTCTGAGACCTGACTTCACTCACCTACAGGCTCGAGACACTTGCGGACCCATTTATCCACTTTAGGTGCGGAAATTGCACCTCTGGAGTATCGCCATATTGGTGCTGGAGCGTGTGCGACCGGCGAATGGCTAATGACATTCATTGTAAGCAAGCCTCCAGATCAAGAAGAAAGTAGCTAACATCGCTCCAGACGGTGTTTGCAGGACGTAAGTTTCCCAATAGCTACAGTGACCAGGAAGGTAACTAACATCTATTCAGCTATTGCCTTCGCTCGCATCGGATGGTACTTCTGGCTTTGGGTAATCAGCTGCAATGTCATCGCTATCGTCTTCGTATACCTGCTGTGTCCCGAGAGTAAGTCCATTGTTATACATCGTTATCGAAAATTCGTCACTGACGTCCGTGCAGCTGGCGGCAAAACCCTGGAGCAAGTCGATTACCTGTTCATCGATACGCGCTTTGCTGGTCTCCGCAAGGACTTCGACGTCACGCCTGAGGATATGGAAGAATATGCGATGAGTGAGAAGCAGCGAAAGGACGACTTGAAGGAGGATCTCGACTGAGTATGACTGGCTTGCATCATGGTCGTGGCTAGATAGATCATAGACGCATTAGTAGAGATGGTTTGCAATACTGCGTTTACCGCCCTTGATGGTCGGTAACTTTTGAACAATCTTACGCCCGGTCAAGCACATGGTTCTTTGATTCCCCTGCTGATCAACCACCACTTGACGAGAAACGCAGTTGCAGACCCCAATACCATCCAGACTTGCATCATCCTGGAGCACAATGAGCACATGTCAGATCGTGAAGTTGACGACTGGATTACTTACCACCAGTACGTCGAACTGGTCATCTCCAGGCGATACCCGAATTTTCCGACCTAGTATACGATCATCCAGCCGAAGGCGCCAACTTCAAAGCTGGTCAAGCTCAGGAAGTCCGCCTTGAGGGCACGCCACACCGTCGTCGGACCATAGTCGCCAGTCATGGGCGCAATGGAGAAGTACTGATAGATTATGCCGAAAAGCAGGGCGAAGGCGTAGTCGGTCAGCAGTGCAGGCCAGAGCATCTCGCCATCCAGCCTTGCATTTGTACCGTAGACCAGCCACTCGCCGACGATATCGCCTAAGGCGCATCCAGCGCCACAATGAGAGACGCCGACGAGCACGGTCGCCCACATGGGTCGATCGGAGTCGTGGTGGTTGCAATGGGACATGTCTGGCTTCGGATGTGCCAGCGTGGCGGAGGTGTGGTCTAGGCCGGATTCGTGGCAGCCATGGTCGTGGCTTCCGCCCGTCAGATTCGGACGCTGGTCTCCATTGTCGTATATCGATTCAATGATCGGCATGCTTCCCATTGTGCTGGGTGGCGAACCGTCGCTGCAGTTGCCCTTCTCAGCTTCTCCACTGGTCTTGTGGCAATGGCTGTCGTTGGTCGGATCCGTGATGCCGGGTTTCGTCGGTCTACCGAACTTGAGATACACGTAGAGCTCCAAAGGTAGCATGTATGCCGCGTTGATGGGGTAGACCGGCTGGCTGAACAGTCAGCAATACATCGTGGATGACAGAGAAGATCTAAACCGTACCATTATGATCAACATCATGCTTCTCCACCCACGTCGCCATACGATATCGACGACAATGATCAGGAAGCAGATCGCTCCGAGAATCAGGAAAACAGCGCTGATTATGGTCAGTACAAGTGGTTCCTTGTAGCCATGATTCATAGAGCCATGGTCCATATCTTCCATAGCCTCCATTGCGGTGTGGTGTTCAAAGGCTCGAAGTTCGCTGTTACGCCAACAGTGGCATGCTGGGGACAACGCGAACTTATCTGCAGGTGGGGTCTTCGAAGCGTTTTACACTCCGCCAACCTGCAACTGGGAGCCAGTAAACGGAAGTCGCCACCCATTGTTTGAAGTCACATCTCTGGAATGGAGCATGCGCTCCGACTGATGGCATCGAATAATGTGCACATGTGCCCGGCATCTGCTGCCGGTGCTGCATCAGTCCTTGCTGGTACGAGACGCGATCCTGGGCGACGCCCAAGCAGGTGACTGGGGAGGAGTCGTCTCGTGTCATGTCCAGGAGGTGGTATCTCCTAGAAGTCTCCGTCGCCATAACCCTAACCCTAACCCTTGGCCGCTGAACTTCACCAGCATTGAGGCACGATATCCTGAACGCCTCCAGCAACTTATAAGCGGGCCACTGTTTGTTAAGACAAATAGTACTCGGAACGTCATAGCATTCATACATCAACTATTCTTCCCATGCAACCCTGGATCACCCCTAAACCTCCCCGCCCCAGCGAACCTCACACTCTTACCCGTCCCTCCCTGCACTGACCGTCCCAGATCAGTCCTCCTCAACGCCGAAAGCGGACCCGCGCCAGCACCGATCCCTCCAGCGCGCAGTTTGCGAGAGAAAGGCGTGATTTGTGGCGTGAGACCTTCTGTCACTCCTCTACTTGGCACTGGATCGGCCTCCACCTCGTCTTGAGTCGATAATGGGGCGGGCGTAGTGGTGAGATATCCAGACTCGAACGCGAGAGGTGTGAACGCTACAGGCGTGGGGAGTGGGCGGAATCGACCAGCTCTGCGAGGGCGGGAGGGTGTCCGCATGTATCCTGGTGTCGACCCAACCTGCTCCTGCGCTGGTGGAGACGACATAAGTGCTCGATCCGGAGCTCTAGAGCGGGATGCAGCGCGGCTTGCGGGGCGGATACTTGGACTCTCTGGCTCCTCGTCCTCGCCTGTAGCAGCTCTGCCGCGGAGGATGGTGGATCTTCGAGATGCGGTCTGTGTAGCCCAGTGCCGGAGCATTTGCTTTATATGCAAATCGCGATTGCGGAGCAATAGTGCTTCGGCGCTCTCGACCTGGCGCTGGGCGGTGAAGGTAGCCCATTGGACGCGTCTGAGAGCGCCGGCGAGGAGGGCGAGGTCGGTTTCGCGGTTGAAGGTGAGGGCTTGTTGCGACATTTGGGCGTGGTCGGTGTGCTTGAGCCTTAGTGCTGTCAGAGCGGAAGATTGTAGCTTCCGCTGGTCCTTCTCGCTAGCTTGGATGTCGAGGTCGTGATATAGCGTGCTTCGTTCCCGCCAGTGCTCGAACGCAGCAGCCCCAACTTCTGCCAATCGAGCCTGCGTCCGTCGTTCTGCTTCAGCCGACATTGACTGCACGGCAACACACGAAACTCGTAGCTTGACGAAGCACTCCCTTGCGAGCCTAATTTTGACTGTGGCGCGAACGTGAACGTATGCTGCTCGCTTTCGATCCGCGACATGCTCTGTCGTTCTCTCCTTCCACCTCTTGAGGGTGCCGGAGCAGAGAACATAGAACCGAGCATCAGCGGCCCACTTCGCCAGCCGTCTCGCATGTTCACTCCGCTCCTTCCAAGCCTCAAGAGCCGTCGGTAGAGCACGACTCATTGCGAACTCGACAGCAGCTCTTTCACCATCTTCTCGCGCTCGCATGGCGATGTTCAGCCGGACCATGCCGCCCGCCAGCCTGCGTCGCCTTTGGCGCTCTGCGAAGACGATTTCAGCATTTGCGAGTTGGTCTCTTTCCTCTGCGACCTTCGCGCGCCACCAGGCCATGGCTCGTGCAAGGATCCTGCCATCGATCGTGCGCTGGAAGAGTCTGAGCCGCTCTTGCAGGACCCATCGATAGAGGTTCTCGACCAAGACACGCTCGTTGATCTTTTGTGCTAGGGCGTTGCATCGGAGTGCATCGTTCCAATCGGTCCAAGCTGTTTGTAAGATCCGTCTCCGGTCGACTCCTGCTGCCTGCTGCGTAAGATTGAGATGAAGCCGCCACACGCGGAAAGCTTTGCGGGTGGTGTTGAGATCCACTCTTTGGACGAGTGTTCGGGCGATGGGTGTCAGCTTGGTATGCACCTGAGCATCTGCCAAAGCGCGTGATACCAGCGCTCTGTCGCAGTGTTGTTGTGCTGTGACGGCATTATTCTGATGTGCATGTAGCCGATCGACAACAAGTATCAGGCTTCGTCGAAGCACGCGAGCGCAGTGGAAGTCCTCAGCCTGCTGCTCCTGCTGTTGTCGCTCCTGGCAGACGCCCATCAGTCGTCCAAACGTGCGCCGCTGCACCCACTGTTCATGCCAGCCCTCGACACGCCTGCTGCAGAACTGCCAGAACCAGCGTGTCTTGCATCTCCTCAGTAGGCTTTCCTGGTACCGCGCAACGGCTTGCTCCTCCATTCGTGCTCTCATTGATATCTTCTCTCGCCATATCGCAAGGTACTTCCTGCACAAGATGCGGCGTACCTTCGCCTGGTTCTCAGCTGCGAGTTTCCTCCAGCGATTGAAGTATGAAGATCGAAGGATCTGGCGTCGCGCAACCTCAATACAAAGCTTCTCATGCGAAGTCGAAGTCGCCCAATGCGTGAACACTTTCCGGATCAGGAACAAGTCGCGGCCGCGTCGAGCTCTTTCTTCCGTCCGTTTCCAGTGCTCCTCCTGCCGTGTCAGCTTGCGTTTTGCTAAGTATGCTGAGTGCCAGAGTTCGAGAGCCTGCTGTAGCAAAGTCCGACGGTCGTGAGCGATTGCGGTAGCCAAGGCGTAGTCCCTAGCTTGCTTCGACTGCACCGCAGTCGCGTGCCAGTGGTGAAGTGCCAGTCGACCCGATCGAATAGCAGAGGTCTCGAGGAAAGCTTCCGCGTTCTGTTCCAGTTGCGTTTCGGATGGTTCCCATAGCAAAGTCGGATCGAAGTTGCGCACGCTCTCCACCGACTCGTGAATCTCCTGCTCGTATTCAGAGTCCGGCCGGCTTGCTGATGGTCGTTGCGCGCTCGTCGACCGTGCCCTCCGCTCCGAAGTATTGATCCTCCCCCTTCGCGGCGGTAGAGCCAACAAGCTACGAGGAGCCGGCCGCGCAGGAGTCGGATGAACAGACTCAGTATGCTCGCTCAACCACGTCTCCTCATACCTCGCCTCATCGAACGATACTCTGCGCGTGCGAGCTCTGTCCGGTCGAGCCGAGTCCTGTCTGGCGTCCGTAGCAACAGTCCCGTTATCCACGCTCTCGTCCCCATCCGCCACCATAGTAATCCCCATAGCCTCCAACACGCTCTTCAAACATCGCACCAGATTAACCGGCCTCCGCTCTCGATTCGCCGCTCGCGTGCTCTCGCCAACGCGCATGAGGTACCTGAAGATCGCGCCATCGCGCTGGCCGTCCAGTTCGCGGTCTGTGAGGATGGCATCTTTGGCTGCGAAGAGGGCTCGGTAGGGCGGGTCGTGGGAGTCGGAGGCGCGCTTGCATATTTCGTACAATAGTTCAACATCTACAACAAGTCAGCGACGTGTACGTGATGGAGGGGGTGTTAGTCTTACCAGAGTCGTCTAGGTAGGGAAGCTCATTAAGATCGTCATGGTCGTTCATGTGAAAGTCGTCCTTGTCGGTTTGCGCCGCACGCGTTTCGAGTACGGCCTGGTCATCTGTCGTCGAGTTGCATAAAGAGGCGCACTGCTATCGCATGCCGGGTATGATCTGCTTACAAGCAATACAACGCCGGCTCAAAGTCAATGTGATAAACCGGCGCAAGAGAAAGTGAACCTCGAATGAAACGCGACTTCTCGCGATTGTTGATCGGCACATGCCTGCGCCGGTCATTGGTCAATCACGGCCAGCGGATTAAAGATTCGCCGTCATCCGAAGAACTTTACATTCACTTTCACGATGACGAGACGACATTCTTCTGACACGTGCAACGATGCCAGGCCGCATACGACCAATTGAGAAGTTTGCGGAGGCGACTGCGAAGTGTACTGCTGAGGTATGAACCACTGCACATCTCTATCAAAATCAGCATTGACATTAGACCAGGGAGCTGTGTATGGCAAGTGCGTAGCAGCCAACTATCAGAATGCATCGAAGGACATGTGCGCGAAGGAGTTTATGATGCTCAAGGACTGCTATTTGGTATGTATAGGGCTGTTTGGACGTGATGCCCGGTGGCTGACGAAATGTGTAGAGAGCGGCTGGCAAGAAGGGTTGAACACGATGCTATTCGCCACAATCATGCAAGCCGAATGCCAACAGCACTCCACGAGCGACAATGGTCTCGTGTCGAGACTGCAAACACAGCTATGATCAAGTCGTTCAGCCGACGCGCTGGAGTGAGGCCGGGTTCAAGCGACTCAGCGAGAATAAGAACATATGGGAGCCGTTGATCAACGACCCATGGTCAAACTATTGGCTTGCTGCCTCCTATCTAGATGCGTGATCTATACTGTGCAGCAGCTCCATCATCCACACGCTCAGAGCAATCGTTTCAGTCCATCGTCTGATCATCCCATCATCCCATCATCACACTTTCCCAGCTAAACCCTCAACAACCTCAACAACAGCCTAACATCCCTAACCTCCGCCTCCTCCTCCTCCACAGCCTCCCCCTCATCCCCCTCCCCAACCTTCAGAACTTTCCCACTAGCCGCCTTCGCAATCGTAGCCTCCTGCTGCGCAAACATCTCCTCTACCAACCTCTCTCGGTCCAGCCGCGCCACCTCGGCATTAGCCGCTCCCTCTTCCCCTTCTTCCGATGCAGCCGGCGCCAGCACAGCATAAACCAACCGCACATCATCCGTCGGCACCAACCCCGCCCTCTTCCTCAACCTCTGCACCCGATTCAGCACCTCCCTCGCCAACCCCTCCTGCGCCAACGCCGGGTACGCAAACGCATCAAGCAAAACCATCACGTCCCCATCAACCACGACCTCCAGATTCGCCGTCTCAGGACTCTGCTTGAGCCCGCGCTGCACGCGTAGGTCTTCTTTGCTCAACTCGTGCCCTTGGACCGTGATAGCGCCGTTCTCTAAAAAGCCGTGAATCTCCGCGGCAGAGAGCTTGGGTAGTGCAGTTTTGATCTTCGCAGCATCCTTTTTGAATTTCTGGCCTAAGTTTTTCACGTCCGCATGGACGCTATGTTCGATTCCGTAGCGACTCTCGTCAGAGGTGAGGACGAGGTCGCGGAGGTTAAGTTCTTCTGTGATGTAGCGTTCGAGGGTCTTGACGTCGTCTAAGAATTCCTGACTCTGGTGTAGGACGACAAGAGTTTTGAGTGGAGTCTTCAGGCTGAGAGTCCTGCGCTCGCGGGCTAGACGCCCGAGCTCGATGACTTTCTGCATGCGGCTGACTCGTCGCTCGACGGTAGGGTCGAAGAGTTCTTGGCGCACGGTGGGGAAGCGGAGGAAGTGCACGCTGCGGATGTCTTTGCCGTCTGTGATGGAGGCGGGGAGGTGGGGGGCGAGGCGTTGGAAGATGTTGTCCGAGAGGAAGGGGATGAAGGGTGCGAGGGCTCGGACAAGGGTGTAGAGGACTTCGTAGAGGGTGTTCAGGGCGTGGAGGGTATCGATGGCTTCTTCTGAGTCGCCGTCGGTTTCTGGTGACGTGCCGTTCGTCTGCACACCGTTGGTGGTAGGCTTTGCTGAAGTTGTCTGTCCTTTTAGGCGGTTGCGGTTGAAGCGGATGTACCAGTTTGTTGTGTCGTCGACCACCTTGAGTAATCTCGGGACCACGGTGTATAGTCTGTAGCCTTCCATCTCCTGATTGACGTACTGGAGCAAGCTTTGTGTGGCTGCGAGGATCCATCGATCCATGACGTTCTCGTTTGACTTCTGCATTTCCGGGTCGAAGACGAAGTCAGAGCCGGTGTTCTTCTTGAGCAGCGCTGCTTGCTGTGCAAAGAAGTTGTACGAGTTCCATAGCGGTAACAGCACACCAGAAACGATCTGCTTCACACCCAGCTCGGAGAATCGTAGTGGCTCGCCGCGAACGACTGGTGAGTCAATGAGGTACAGGCGCAGTGCGTCAGAGCCATATTTCTCGATGACCACCATCGGATCTGGGAAGTTGCGCAGAGACTTGGACATCTTCTTGCCGTCTTCTGCGAGGACGATGCCATTGACGACGCAATTCTGGTATGGGAATGTGTTGAAGAGATGAGTGCCCAGCACACTCAACGTGTAGAACCATCCTCGAGTCTGGTCCAGGCCTTCTGCAATGAAGTCGCCAGGGTACTTTGCGAAAAGTGCCTTGCCTGGACCTTCTGTTCGCGACAAGCCAGAGTCTGGATCTGACGGGTCGTAACCGGGGTAGGAAAACGGATAGTGTGATGAAGCATACGGCATGCTGCCGCTCTCGAACCAGCAGTCGAACACTTCGGGTACTCTGTGAAGCGTTCCTTTGCCTTGCTGTGATGGAATGGTGATCTGATCGACGCTGTCCGGATGTAGGTCTTTGATCTCGCCTTCGTATCCGGACAGCTGCTTCAGCTCAGCGACAGAAGATACGCAGATAACCTCTTTCATATCTTCCGACACCCACAGCGGAAGAGGCGTGCCCCAGTATCGATTACGGCTTACGTTCCAATCCTTCGCCGCGGCGATCCAGTTGTGAAAGCGACCCATGCCGACCTGCTGAGGCACCCAGTGGGTCTGCTTGAGGTTGTCAAGCATCTCCGGCACGATGCTCTCAACTTTGATGAACCATGATGGCACGGCTCGCTGAATAAGTGGTGTCTTGGAACGCGGACAGTATGGATATCTGTGCGTGATCTGAGACTTTCTGACCAACCTCCCTTGACCTTCGAGCCACTTGATGATGTTCTTGTCGGCCGCTTTGACATGCTGGCCTTCGAAGTCTGGGACTTCTGATGTGAACTCGCCACCAGCATTGAGTGGATTTGGAGGTGGACGGTCGTAGTCGATGGTACCTTCTCGCCAGCCAATGTTGTAATCGTCCTCACCGAACGCTGGCGCTTGGTGGACGATGCCGACACCCTCGTCGTTTTTGACGTAATTATCCAGAAGCACTCGAAAGCCAACGTCTTTGAAGGTGTCGTAAAAGTAGTTGAAGATCGGCTTGTACCTCCAGCCGGCGAGATCCTTGCCTTTGACTTTGGTGAGAACCTTGTACTTGGCCTTCTTCGGGTCCTTGTAGAGCACTTTCAGCCCAGCTTCGACCATGACGTATCGCTTGTCGCTGTCGATGTCGTGCACGACGATGTATTCGTAGTCGGGATGAGCACAGAGTGCGATGTTGCTTGGTAATGTCCAGGGCGTCGTGGTCCATGCCACGAAGTTCAGGTCACCACCCACAGCTTTCAGTACCTCCTCCACCTTCTGCCTGACCGCCTCGGGCTGCTCGTTAGGAGGCAGTACAGGAAATGAGACCGTCACAGCCGGGTCCTGCACATCCTTATACTCCTCCGTAGCCTCACTCTTGCTCAACGGAGTGTTCAGGGCAGTGCTGTACGGCAACACTCTCGCTCCGTGATACACAAGACCCTTCTTATGAAGCTGAGCAAACACCCACCAGCATGTCTCCATGAAGCTGGGATCCATCGTCTTATAATCTCTGTCGAAGTCGATCCACCGGCCTAACCGCCCAATGACCTTCCGCCATTCCCCAGCATACGTGAGCACCTTCTCCCGACACCGTCTGTTGTACTCTTTGATGCCCACCTTCTCCACCGCCGCCCTACCCCGCACACCGAGTTCTTCCTGCAGCTCCTTGTCCACAATCTGCTCGATCGGTACACCGTGCGTGTCCCAGCCGAAACGTCTCTCGACATATCGGCCGTTCATGCTCCAGTATCGGGGAATAATGTCCTTGATGGTCGACGCGAGAAGATGGCCATAATGAGGTGTCCCGGTGGCGAATGGAGGGCCATCATAGAAGACGTATGGAGGGTCATCTTTGGAGAGTTCGAGTTGTCGTTGGAAGGCGTCTGTTTCGTCCCAGTGCTTGAGCATCCGCTCTTCTTCTGCTGGGAAGTTGATCGAGCCCATGATGGGCGGTGTGACGTTGCTTGTTCACAGCGTAATCTGTGTTCCTCGGTAGTGAGATTTCTGGAGGTCTGACAGTCAATTGAAGTGTACAGTCATAATTCAAGGAACATCGAGAAACACGGATGACTGTTCATATCGAGCTCGAAAAACATGTGGTCGTGCATGACTAGCGCACTTTTTCGCGACCTCACTTCTCTTTCAACCCCTCGAATTCGCCCTTTCATCTTACACCATCTTCTCGAATCTATGTCGATATGGCCAGCACGCGCCAAAGGTATGTGAAAGGTCTCCCGAAGTGATACAAAAGCCATCTACCCACTATCTGGTCCTCAACAAGATGCCACGCGAACTAGGTCCAGCGTGTTTTCGAAGACCATACGTACATCGACCTACCTCCCAAAGCATCGCAGAAAACACTCGGACACCAAGCAAATGATCTCAAGGCCAGCTCACTCACAACATCACGCGTAGCTGCTCGGTAGCACCACCACAGTCCGCTTCCAGCGAAATCCATTCCATTGGTACACGACTCCATCGATCCGGCGCGTCTCACCAAGCATTTCTCCTGGTGGCAGTGGTATGGTCCGTTCTGTCGGAATGACACCTTGCTGCGTCTGTGCCGCTGGCCCGGACAAAGACATTCGATCGGAAGACTCGGGACCCATCGAACCTAGCTGCCGTGCCGGCTCGCCGTTACGTATCGACGTCGCGGCGCTCGCAAAAATGCTTTGTAGTCCCTGGCCGACAGGTAGTCGCTGCTCTTCGCCATCTGGAACCCCATGTCTCTCCGCCTGCTCCTTCTCTTCCGCCCGGCGCAATCTATAGGCCCGCTGTTTCACCCGCCGATCCTCTGTCCTCTGGTCGAGCAGCTTGAGCTCTCTCGCTGCGTCATCGCTTCCACCCTCGGCAGCTATCCGCAGATTCTTTACTATGTCTGCAGAACTCCGTTTAGGCGGAGACATGGGCCACGGTGGCAGCTCCCCTGGATGTTGCGGGCTGGAGTCGTCGGCTTCCTCATCTCCAGACTCGCCACATTCTTCGTCATCGGACTCACTGCCCACATTATTGCCGCTAGGCGAATCAGGATCGTAAGCGACGAATTGTCTTGCGCCCTTCTTCAGGACGTGTTTCCGTGCGTAAGTCGCGCGTCGCCTCTTCCTCAGTGCTTCAAAGCTCCTCGCTGCATCTTCATTCCCGTCCTCTGCCTTGGCTCTGAGTTCTCTAACTTCCCCTGGTATATCGAGATCATCTGGTGGTTCTTGGCCTGGATGGTCTAGCCGCCACTGTTGGAGGTACGAGTCTCGCCTGTTTTGCGCCTTCTTTGCATCATACTTCCTTTGCTGCTGTCTGTCAGACTCTTTGAGGTCGCGGGCTTTTTGATATGCCACCACGGCAGTCTCCTTTGGCCCGCTTTTTGCCAGTTGCTGAGCTGCAGATGGAGTAGGACGAGTCCCCGCGCCGCCGTTGTCAGCACTTTGTGGCCCGGTATTCTCCTGTTGCAAGCCTTGGGAGCGAGCTTGCATCCTTCCTTTGTGACACGTAGGATTGGTGAGCTCGTGGAACTCTAAGTTCGAAGTCCCTGAGCTGTATATCGTCAGTTCGACTGTTATTGCATAGCAAGACAGGACTTGGCAAACCTACTGGCAACCCGGACAACCTGGACCTGACATCGTGCTGTGATTGTTCGTCGTACTACTGCTGGTTGGTAAGTTGTAATTGCACTTGATGTTTGTTGGGCTAGATGCTAATAGGCGTTGCAGGATTCACTGAACAAAGTAAGAATTGGTTTATGTGAGTTCTCGAAAGAGTATCAACACTGTTATATACCACTCGGTCGACTGTTTGACGATTACTGACTCTCCTAATACTCATAGGTACGCCTCCAGTCAGCAAACCTGTGAGATGAGTGACTCCTTGAGATTGAGCACTGCATCACCATGCCCTCAGATACTTTTGTTTGCGATCAGCATGTGTACGCACTGATGGCATATGGAAGATCTCCCGTGTCAAAGTAATACAGAGCTACCTAAGTACAGATAAAGTGGCACCCACCAAGCTGCCACACGAACTCGGAAAGCCCAGCTTACCTCGAAAACCATACATACACATACCTTGTCCCCAGAACGAGATCATGGACTCGAGTACCAGCTTGAACCCGAGAGCCAACTCAATCGATACATCACGCCGACCTGCACGTCAGTACCGCAGAATAGAACCTACCTACTGACGTCCTTGATTTCCTCCAAGCGAGCGTCCCATTGGAGACCATCCAGACCCGGTCCATGAATGCTCAATGCCATCAAACATACGAATTTCGCCGTCTTCAATTTCAGGTACTGGCGGACTAGGCGTGCTCCGATTCGATTGAACCCCACGTGCTATCGGCTCCTCCAGAGACATATGGCCAAACGACTCTACACTAGGTGCTCTGACTTCTGTCGAGGCTGCTGGCGATGCTGGATCACTCCTGCTCACTGAACCTGTGGACTTCGCAGAGCCGACTCGTGGTTCCTGGAACGCCTGGGCTTGTATTGATCGCCGTGGTCCTTGCCTACTGGAACCTCTGCTTCGCTCCCACTGTTCCAGTCCCTCTGGCTTTCGCGCTGGGCTGTGTTCGATCGCAAGCCTTCGCCTGTCTGCCATCTCCTTCGCCATCGCGGACTCCTCGCGCTCGGCAGCAAGTACCATGTCCTTGTATGTGGTAGCCTCATACCACTTTGAAATCCGAAACTCATCTGCCAGCTGCTGGGCTGGTGTGTGGGCATTGCGGGGATAGTAAGCAGGCAGTAAGTGGCCGTATGTGGTCATGGGACTCTTTCCAGCCTCGCGGTCAGCAGTAAGTTGCAATTCCTTCCATGTTTCCCTGTCACGCGAACCTGAGAACAGAACATCTTCTGCCAATAGCTGGCTTCTCACATGGGGACTGTTGTGTTCGAAAGCAGACAGTAAGTTGTTGAATGTGCGCTTTTTCGACGCCGCAGCATCCTCGCGGTCAGCAGCAAGTTGCAACTCCTTTCATTTTTCGACGTCACACGAATCCGAGAACAGAAAGTTATCTGCCAATAGCTGGCTTTTTGAGCCTGGAAAATCCGGCGTGACTGCTTTCGTCACTCGCTGTAGAGCTATGAGCGGATCTTCATCCACATCCTCATCCTCGTCAGCATTGCCCCCCGCTTCTCCGCGCTTCTTCGCGTTGCTCTTGTCTTTCGCCGCCTTCTGTTTCGCGAACGCTACAATGGCGACTTTATCTCCGCTCTCCGCCTTAATCCGGAGTTGCTCATAAGCACTTGGGATCTTCGGTGGTTCTTGGCCTCGATGTGCTTTGCGCCACTCCTGCTGATACTCTTCCTTCCTCTGTTCTTCCTTCAAGGCCTTTCTGTCCCGCTCTCTCTTGTACTTGGTTGCTAACGCTTCCATGATGTCTTTGCCTCCGTTCAATTTACCTGTTTTCAGCCTTTCCCAGTCTTTCTGTCCACGTGTTTGGCTCTTACCATTCGAAGCTGTCAGTGCTACGACCTGGTTCCCTGCCTGGCCGGCGACATTGGTCTTGGACTTCGCACCCGGCATCTCGTTGTGGTTATTGCAGAAGGCGGTACTAGACCGGAACTGCTAGTGTGAGCGAGATGCTTTTGTACTTCAGATCAACGAAAGTAGACTGCTGATGGATGGTGAAAGGTTCTTAAGCAAGGTCAGGATTAGACGTGGATCATGTGAGTTCTCAAAAGCTTTTGAAGAACAGCGATTTCTTGCGAAGGTGAGCACTCTCTTATACCAATTCGATAGATCGCTTGAATGGCTTTGACTCCTCGTATAGTCATGCACACCACGTTCGACTCAGTAAGACTGGTGGGGGGGGCGGATGACTGCTGGGTGTCACTCGCTGCGTAGAGGCCGCCAGCACTGCGCTCACTCTTCTGTTGCTGCCATCTTCTAGCCGACTCAGCACCCGTGGCATCATGCTGGTGGAGTTTTGATGGATGGCGAAACCGTCGATTGGTCCGTAGATGTCAAAGCATCGAGACGGTAAGTACTAAGGCCACTCATAAACGACCATCATACCATCAATACTGACTCGAAACTACCTATGGGCTACATATCATCTATCTACCTGGCGAGGAACCACGAATCCCAGACAGACCATCAAGTAGGCATGCACCTTCTCGCAATAACCCCCACAAAGGCTCTCGAGGCTCCGGCGCCTTGACTGCTGGCTTCTCCGCAAGCCCGCATACTACCAGAGATCTGGAGATATCAACATGAACACGGTCAACCGGTGGGCCTGGGCGATTACTTAGTGTACGGCACCCACTGAGTCCCATTCCAGTGTGTAAGAACACTCCGCTCCAATGAACCTGAACTCCATATCCCTGGAGAGCGACTTCTCGGAGCGCTGGGAGTGGTCGTCTCAGCGTTGGTCACCGCTGGTCCTCCTCTGGGAACGGTGGGCTTCAACGGTGGTGCTGGAGCAAGCTTACCCAACGATCTCCCCACTTTGTCCAAGCCTGCAGGTTGAGTAGCCCGCTCTTCTCCGGACGGCTGTGAGGATCCGCCCTCTCGAGTTAAGTTCGTATCTGTCCCTCCTCCCTTTTTCTTGTGTGTGCTCGACGCTTTCAGCGCATTCCGCGCCGCGCATTTCTTTTTTAAGTACGCCTTCAATGCCTCGTACTCTATCCTCGCGTCTTCATCTCCATCGTCGGCCTTGAGCTTAAGATCAGCTTGAGCTCCTGGTATGTACAGGTCCTCCGGAGGTTCTTTGCCTGGATTCTCCTGCCGCCACTGCTACGTATACCGCTCTCGCCTTTCCTCATTCTGCGCCACCCTTCCCGTTTTCTCGTACACTGCGTCTTTCCCACGCCGACCTATGGCCGTTTTGTTCCCTCCCGCGGCGGGTTTGCTTTGGGTATAAATCGTTGACTGCGGAACGGCCTTCTCTGAGGGCGATTGCAAGGCACTACCAAAGCTTGGCTGCCCCGTTCGCTCAAATTCGGCGCTGTCTATATCACCTTCCCCCTTACCGTTATTCATATTCGACTCATGGTCGCCATGATCATCCCCAGCATATGGGGTGGCGTTTGAGGGAACGTGGAGTCCAGCTGCAAGCTGTGGAAAAGTTGAGGCTGGTGCTTTGCTAGAATGCACCGATGGTCGGAGGACATATGCTGCTGTGGGTCCGGAGAATTCAAGCTACGACCCGTCAGTACCATTGTCCTTGCTCCCGAAGTCAAGGCTTGCTAACGTACAAACACCCTACGCAACCTAGAGCAGACATCTCGCTATGCTTGTTGAAGAATCTTCGAAGGCGGGTATTCCCTAAGACAAGTGAGCCGCTTTGTGCTTGGTAACAGGGGTGGATGCTAATTGCTAGTCGTAGACTTGCTGGAGGAGATGGTGATCAAGTACGTGCACGATCGTTGCGATTTGAAGAGACATGGACCTCCAGTCGAAGACCAACCCCCGTATACCAAACTGCTCGTTTGCTGGGATGTTGATGAGTCTTCGCAAAGTCGTGCCCTCTGCCTCGAGTCTATAGCGCTATCACGACATCGCATAATTGCTCGACGGCGTCAGCGCATCGTCACCAAGCTACAGGCGCACCTTTAGCAAGCGTGGCAACTGTAGTCACTGCAACGAACGACGTCCGACAACTAACGTTGAGTGTCAGAAAGGTGATGGAAGGCGGTGGACTTGAATGCTACCGCTGATCTCGAGCATACGTGGAAGCTTTTCATTCGTATGTAAGCATTCGCTCGCCGTCAAGCACAGACACTATCTGAGAGAGCTACTGAACTCGCCCAATATTGGTATTAAGTATCACCCGAAAACAACTAAAGTTGGAAAGGCCAAACTGAGCTGCTTACTTGCAGCTCACCATATTTTTGCATCCGCAATAACATGCCAACAGAACCCTATGATGATGATTCGACGAGTTCACCGCCACGAAGGACCGGTCTATACGGTTGCTGAGTTGGTGTCAGTATCTGATCCATGGTTTGCTACCCATTGATCCATAGACAAACTTGATACTAGTCAGCCGATACCGCCGAAATTTAGTCCCATGGGTACCCTTCCTTTGGCTTATCCCCTCGCAGGGATCCAGATGTCCACACTTGACGCCGCATAGACCATTCTGGCTTCCCTTCTCTCGCCGGTCTCGATGCTCCGGGCAGCTTGGACGATGCTATTCTTGCTAACCCACAGCATCCCAAGCCGTACCGTCCCATCTGTACACACGCCCATTGATATACCGACGCTCAGTAGCCTCTGTCTGGTCTGATTGCAGCGGTGGCTGAGCATTCTGAATGTTTGGTGGCGGCCGTTCGACCTCCCAGGTAGTACCGGTCCAGTAATAAACACCGCTGTTGATGTACTTTCGCTCTCCAATGGGACGCCCGCCGGCTTGGACAGGTGTGTCCGCAGCACGTTCACCTCGACGGGTCATTGGCTGCTGGTTTGTTATTCCTTGCCCAAGGTTCATTTGACCACTGTCCTCCAGTTTCTTCCACATCGCAACCACTTGCTGAGCCCGGACATCACCATTCCTAGCCGCTCTTTGCATATCCGCGACGGGTCCTAGACTATTCGATGGTACTATCGGCAAATTGGCAATTAAGCCGACAGGGTCCCGGAGCGGAACATGGCCTGAAGGTTCAGACGGACCAGCAGGACCTGGGGCTATGCTGTCGGCTCGAGCAGGTGTCTCTCCTGCTGCGAAAACACTGCTGCACTGGGCCGGACCATGCTGTGTAGTTGGCTGAGCCACCAATGAAGAGAGATGGAGTCCGCAATGATCACTCGCGAAGTTGTGATCGCCTATATCGTACGAGAGTGTACTTTGTCTGCTCAGCATGATGTTCTCCTCCAGTCATATGTTAAGCAGACGTACTTGCATCCATGGCATCCATCGAACTGTCGAGCGGGAGTGTTTGCTGCCGCGGAGACACTACCGTGCTGGACCGGACCATGCTGTGGAGCTGGCTGAGGCACTGGTGGATACAGATGGAGCCTGCAACTATCATTATTGAAGTTATGATCGGTCGGAAAGTACGAGAGCGTGCTTTAGTTGGTCAGCGTGATAAAGTTTCCACCCGGTCATTGTTTAAGCAGACGTACTTGCATCCATGACACCTATTGGCCTGCATCGCTCGGCGAACGGTCAGAATGACTCCAGAAAGACCTGAACAGTTCTGGACGCAATATCGGGCTGGAGCTAGTCGTTTGTCCTTATACAAGCCGCTTATAGCAGCTCCTAAGGAATCAAGCGGTATGTTCCAGATAATGATGCCGGCAAGATTGCTTTGTAAACGCAGTGATGATTGTTTGCTTCCGTCACCAGGTCCGGTAGCACAAGTCATTATCTGTTCGCGCAGGGCACCTGCTGGACACCACATGCACACTTGTCGACGCTTCCCAAGATAGTGTGATCAACTTCGAACGACAGTGACACCCTACTCAACGATGCAAGGGGCAACCACGTACCATGCGGGCTTGCCTCACCTTCAAGTACTGCTTGTGAAAGCATGCGAGTTGCCAGATGCGCTTGACAGTGGACATGCCTATGGTATATGCCAAGACGAGTCCTGCCAACGTTCGCTGCACAAGATGCTAATAAGATCTAGGAGCATGAGCATGATACCCAGCGCAGACGCTGGGCGTATTTTTAGGTGCCGCGAAGATGATATCAGCGGTTGACTGGCCTAAGAGTGCTCGTGCTTCCAGATATGTCCATAGTGCAGCTACCTCGAGCATTTGGCAAACGACGATAGCTCTCCGGCACCCATTGACACTCGAACGTTCGTTAACGGAATACATAGTATGGTACATCCCCAGTAGCCTTGCGCAGTCTACACTATATCGTCGGCGTTGTCAATCTCTTATTCTTCTAGGGGCGTTTCGTGTACAACCGGAAAGTCAGTGTTTGTCTGCGATGCATCCGAGCGAGAACGGGAATAAGGGATACAAGGTCCAGCACCAGCAGCCGAAGCCATGTTCTCAAAAGTCTGCATACCGGAAGCCGTGCTATTGGAGCGTGATGATCTCATATCAGAATCTTCCGCGAAGCCGGTATCCTGGGTCTGCCAATCTTCGAACAAGCCGGGATTGAGTGCGTAGCGAGCACTCGCCCTTGGCAGTGACTTCTTGTATCCGACTCGGCCCTTGCGAGACTCCTCGGTGGAGTTATCTGAGAAGTCGACCCAGACTTCCGAAACTCGGCTCTCGCTAGGGATATCTGCAGAGGTCTTGGGTTGGCCATCGGCACCTTCCTCTTCCATGCGCATGAGAAACTTTCCGACTTTCCAGGCGGACCACGAGCTCCAGACGCATTCTTGGCGGGGGTGTCTTGCAAGTAGGTCCAGTGCTCGCCGGCGAAGCGTAGGATCGCGACAGCGACTGCAAACCTCGTACAGAGGATCCACGATGCCGAGACTGAAGGATAGTGTCGCTGTTGGCGCAGATATGAAGACACCATTTGTCTTCCACCTAGCTTCAATGACCGAGGTGTCCGACTGCTTCGTGTCTTCGACCACTGCTGCCGCCAGATTTACGATGGCTTCGAACTTCTTTCCGAATTGATCCCAGCCAAGCTCTCCCAATGATAGGTCGACCTCGGAAAGTATCTCGGCGACGATCTCGTGAGCCTTGAGGACCATGGCAGCTTTGCGATCAGCAGGACTGAAGTTGGCCTGCTCTTTGGCTAGAAAGTCCGAGAAAGCCTTCTCCCATGCAGCGAGCCACGGTTTGAACAGTAAGTGCTTCTCCGCATTCGCAACGGCAAGATCGTAGAAGTTGTCATCCAGCTCCATATCAAGGAAAAATACTGTAAGTTGGTTCAGTACCAACTCCAGGCCAGAACGTGCATCCTGCATGCTGCTGAAAGAGGTCGGTCGTGTTGCATTGATAGTTTGCGGGTCCGGGATCACATTGAAGTCCTTGCCCATCAAACCTTTCGACTGTGTCTGCAGCCTGCGCATCAGCAAACATAGTTGATCGAGTTCCACGGCGAACGCACCGACGTCCCATCGTCTGTTTTCCGGCTCCTATGGAGACGTGTCAGTCTAGTCCTTCACATATGGCTTGCATTCGTCTTCTGCAATCTATGATCTGACTTTCAGGTGCTAGGACTCACCATAGCGTACTGCTGCAAGAGGGTGTAACCCTGAGTGGCATGGATAATAGCCTGCTCGCAGTGCCCCTGCAGAGCCTCGAAGCAAGTGAAGAGAACACAAGTCGTCAGCATTAGTCGGAGATCCGGCTTAGCTTGCTGGTCTTCTGGGTTGACAAGAAGCGTAATGGATTTGTTGCACTGCTCAAGAGCGAATCTCGTCCGCTTGTCCTGAGTCTGCTCTGGGTTCACCGAGCCTGCCAGTAGCTTCTCGTGGAGAGCACCTATAGCAGCAATAGCATGTCGAACAGCAGGTTCATGCCTCCCTGCTTGGAGTACCATTCTTTGCCAAAAAGGTGAATCGAAGTAGCCTGCCAGCTGAGGCGCGGAATGTCGGACGAAGAATTGCAACGCGTGTTGCTCTTGTCTGTCGTCGCTCCACGGCATGTCCACGGGGTCTGTTCGAACACCACTGCGTAGAAAGTTTGTGAGCTTTGCCGCTTTGCCGGAACTTGAGCATGGGACTCACAGTGCTGTGTCAATGATAGCATTGCTTTGGCGTCGCACTTTGCGGATATTCGCTTGCTCCTGTTGCTTCCGTCGAGGGCGCTTCAGTGCAGAGGTACACTTCTCACATAGCTCAATCGATGCCCCCTCATCTTTACTGCTTGCTCGAGCAATGCACTCATCGCAGGGCACTCTGGCAGCCGCTCTTCGCCCACGAGGTCGTCCGGTCTTTGTACTACTGCTCATATCGAAAAGATCTTGTAAGTGATGAAGAAGTTGAGAAACGGCCTGAGTAGGATAGGTAGTTCGTACAAGTGATTCCACTTGCGACTCTGGTGGAGCACCATGATAGGGCTCCACCGAACCTTTTGTATTATCGTCCATCGCCCACTACTGGCCCGCGATAGCGCAGATATGTTGTAGGGCCTAGATCAATTTGGTGAAAAGGTGTTCCGTACTGCGAGAACAACCACTACTAAGCTGCTCAGCCAAACCAGACCAACATGTCGGTGCGCTGCCGATCTGCGGCCGCGAAAACTCCGCCCCCGCCTATTGTTGCAGTGTCGAGACACGCTCGTGGGGCTGTTTACCAGTTACCAGGACGGGTCACGATGAGCACCGCGTGTGGTTGCAAAGTCAAAGTGTAGTGTAGTGTATAGTGGAGGCGGTGACATGGGGAGTAGCGTGCCGAAAGGCAAGCTCTGTGACACGAATACATCATTCGGGCCGCCGCCGCCATGGCTGCTGGTAGGGCTGAACGCGTGCTATAATTGGTTCCCAGTTCTATGACCGGCGAACGACTTACCAGACTTCGAAACGTTAGTCAGGTGAAGCGAAGATCGAAGTCGACCGCAAGACCCGCCTAGTCCGCTGCTCTCACGCTGCCTCCTCCCATTTCTATGAGATCGCGGTGATGTATTGCCGATCTTGTAGATCATAGGAAATCTCGCTGCGAGGCGAACCAACGTGACGCACCGCCTTGGTCACCATTATACCGAAGTAGAATTAGAGACCCTCTTCCCAACGACATGAACGCCTACTGGCAATGAGCGTCCGATCTACGATCTCGCAGCATTACAAGTGCCGAGACCTTGCCTTGAAGCTGATGATGCCGCGTGGACACGCCCTTTGACAGTAAGCATTATGGATTAATGGTTAAAATAATCCATTCAGCTATAGAACTGAGCAGCGGTACGAGCAGTCGCTGTTGTGTAGAAGTCTTGATCGTATCTTTACATAACTCGTGACCAGTCGGTGTTCTTGAGCCTGGTGTGCGCAATGTGCAATGTGAAAGTCTCCGGGTTTCATAACTTTCGAGGTTTGACGAGAAGCCGTTTGGTAAGCCAGATCGGGGCCAAAATAAAGCAGACACTGCTGGACTGCAGATCTTGGACAGTCTCAACTTCTGCCAACAATCCCTTTGAAGCAATGCCTACTGTATGCTTGGGAATATCTATCGAGGGTTGTACAACACATGCAGTGTGTTCTGTACATCTCCTTCGCTTGCAACACTTAACTCCGTCCGTTGTGGCGCTGATGCTGTCGCGGCGTTACGGTGATGACTCGACTCCTGCTCCGCCCCCGGTGACTATCGAGTGGTAGAGGACTATTGCAGCCGTGGATGTCCAAAAAGGCACTGGTACATTGCCGAGGGTTGGAAGGTGGTGGCTGTCAATCTCAGACTGCTTCCAACATCGTCGATAGCTCCCTGCATCTCGCTTCCGCCAGACGAACACACGTCGCCGTGAAAACCTTGTCAAGCACAGCTCCGCCACTTTTCTCGACTCTCAACATATTGCCACCAGCGCTGTGCTTCGACACCAACACGACCGTGAGAGCCTCTTTGCTATTCTCCTCTTCCAGAGCATCTGGATCTGCTAGAATCCAACTTTCTGCCTGATCTTTCCTCTTCAGTGGCGAAGCTGTAGAAAAGATAGAAAAGGTGGATGCGACGGGTATGTCTCGGAGCTTCAGTCTGGCTGCTTCTGCCAGTCGTGGTGAGCACAGCACCATCTCACGGTCCTGGTCCCAGTAAGCTTTCGGCAAGATTGTGTCTCGAAACGCTGCCATAACGGCCATCCAGGCCGTGTCAAACGCATTCCCATCCAGTGCTATGGCGAGAATGTCGATGTAGAGTGTCCAGTATGCCTTCTTAACTTGGCGCGGTCCCACGTCCGGAAGGTCTTCGTCTGTTTGTGCCTCAAGGTGTGTGATCTTCAGGTCACTGGGATCTATGATATTGGAGCTGTGAAGTAACGCAAGAATGCGATATGTGAGTGACTGCGCTAGAGTGCCAGGAGGATTGCCAGGCAAATGTGCTGGCGAGCACCCGGTGCTTAATTCGACGTTCGGTACCAGTAGTCCAAGGTGCTCGATCAGGTCATCGTCGTCTAGATCTTCGCTTGGAGGATAAGGCAGGTCCGAAGCCAGGAGAATCTCCGCTCGGATGCCACAGACGATTGCCGTGTCGCCGCAGCGTACGACTGCGCTTCCATTGCTGTGAGTAAGGGATCCAGCATTGACTGTTGGTGTTCGTTGTTGCTCGGGGAGGCGTCCATTGGGGCGAATAGGGCTTGGCCGTTTGAGATGCGCGTGCAGAAACGGGCCAGGCGTGAGCTTTTGGAAGGTTTCTCGTGGGAATGACAGCCCAGGCGATGCATTGACGCCGTTGGCCATCTTAATGTGTGTCCAGGCGATACCGCGGCCGCGCGAGTCACGAATTCATGCTTGACTTTAGGTGGTTGGAAACAAATTTCGGCGATGAGCTGGTGAAGTCAAAAAGTTTATGTGGTGCCTGAGGCTCGCCAGCTCTGCTTCACGCACTTAAGTTGTTAAAATGGCAACACAAACGACTGTGTAGTAGTAGGGAGTCTCAATCTACTTGCGCCGAGACGAAGTTCTGACACTTGAATCTCATAAAGCAACTTTATTTAGTTAACGGTACGAAAAGATGAAGTCTGGCAGGGCCAAACCCTCCCAAGCGAGCACCCATCCAGCTCTGAGCTTTACCTCTTCCCATGCGCCGGCAATATTCATATGCGATAGATAGCCCAGTATCCACCGCACTATCTCTCGTCATCGTGAAGATTGTACAGAGCAGGGTCCTGGGTATCTCTGCTCTTCTCAATCCGCTTGCCCTTGCCATCAGCATGCCCGTTCACCTGAGCAACCTTGTCCGCCTTCTGCCGCTTCGGAATTCGAGCCTCGCCATCCGAGCCGCTGTCTCTAGCAACGACATCGCCAGTGTCGGTTACGTCCACGCCGTTCGCCGCCATCATGATCTCCTCAGCACCAGCAGTGCCTTGTCTAACGGCTTCACGAGCGTTATCCAAGACTTTGAGCTTGCGAGTCTTGCCTCTCACTTCCTCCAATTGCTCGAAGTAGTTCTCAGGAACGGGAGTCACGTACTTGCCACAGAACACACCCACTTCGAACCGCTGCGTGGCTGGATCTCTCGGGCTCTCCTGTGCGCACGCAGATTCCAAGTCCTCGAGGCTTTGATAGATGACGGCATCGGCCTTGATGTGCTCTGCGATCTTCTTGCTGTCGCGTTCGTGCGCCACCAGCTCCTTGACACTTGCAAGGTCGATGCCGTAGATGTGAGCGTTCGTGATGGGAGGCGCACAACTGCTGAAGTAGACTTTTTTCGCCCCTGCGTCTCTTGCCATGGCTACGATCTCGCTGCTCGTGGTACCGCGGACGATGCTGTCGTCCACAAGAAGAACGTTTTTGTTCTTGAATTCGACGGGAATGGCGTTGAGTTTCGCTCGCACACCACTGCGCCTCGCCTTTTGTGAAGGCATGATGAAGGTGCGGAAGATGTAGCGATTTTTAACGAAACCCTGACAGTAAGGCTTCTTCAGGTGCTTGGAGACGGCATAGGCAGATACAAGTGAGGTCTCTGGTATTGGGATGACGCAATCGATTTCCCTGAGCTGTTCTGGTCCGAGTTGATTCTTGATGGTCTCGGCTAGTCGGTAACCCATAAGCTGGCGAGATCGATAGACAGAGATACCGTCGATGATGCTTTCGGGTCGCGCAAAGTACACATATTCGAAGATATCGGGCGCATAATCCTTCTGTGGGGCGACTTGATGGAAGACCGGCTTCTTGCCGCGCTCGATGATCACCGCTTGTCCAGGCAGTATGTCTTGAATATTGCTGTAGCCGTTCTGGTTGAGCGCCACAGATTCAGATGCCATCATATAGTCCATGCTACCCGGCACATCTTCCGATTGACGCTCGCCGAGTACCATTGGTCGAATGCCGTAGCTGTCTCTGAACCCGATTAGGCCGAAACCAGCCAGCATGGCGGTACAAGCCCATCCACCTTCACATCTCATGTACATCCTTTCGAGAGCGGAGAAGCAGTCCTCGGCCTTCACGCGGGACTTGCCGGTTTCATTCAGCTCATCGGCGAAGATGTTAAGCATGACTTCGCTATCAGACTCCGTGTTGATATGTCTATGCGCCTCCTCGTCGAGATACTTCCTCAAAACTCGTGCGTTGATCAGATTGCCGTTGTGAGTGAAGGAGATGCCGTATGGAGAGTTAACATAGAACGGCTGCGCTTCCGCATTGGCGCTGCTTCCAGCTGTGGGATATCGAAGGTGGCCTAGACCCATGTAGCCTGGCAAGTCTGGAACGCGGCGGCCATCGTGGAAGACTTTTGAAGCCAGTCCGTTGCCTTTGCACTGTGAGATCTTGCCTCCCCCAGAGCAGGTTGCAATGCCACAAGCATCTTGACCGCGATGCTGAAGATAGTAGAGGGCTTGATGGATCTCTGGGGCAGCGTCGGCGGTCTCGGAAGCAAGAATGACCGCGAGAATGCCACACATCGTGGCTGATTGGGAGCAACGATTCTGACAAGAGATTGTTAGCTGCAACGTTCTGATAGTGGAGAAGTAGGTATATTCAGGATGGGACGCAAAAGTCAGACAAGGATTCAATCCACATTGTGTGTTTGGTAGTCGATCAATTTTGAATTTTTAGGTCATCACGCGAAGGATATGAGTAAATGGAAGGTACGAGTACTTACTGCTCGGAGTTCCTAAGGAGGTTGAGGTAGCGGGTTCGTGGGTGCAGTGTCTAGCGAAGATTCATCGCGCAACAGTCGATATCGTACAGCTTTACGATCCTCCTGCTGATCAGGCGGAGTGCTAGCGAATGGATGCGACATCATTTCTGGTGTGAATAGATAAGAGGAAAGTTTTTCTTGATGGAAGCTGCGGGATTCCACGGAAGCGGTGCCGAGCCGAGAAGTCGGCAGATTTCCCTCCTTTCAACCTCACTTCGTCTTACACCTTGTGCTCGACCAGACGTTGTCTTGTCTTTGCCTCTGAGACAGACTTCCATGGTCAGGCCTTTCGAAGGCGCTGACCGTCTTCCAGCTGCTGTATGGCTTTCATCTGGTGGGCTCTACGGAGAAAGGTGCACGTGCGCGCGAATTCGAGGGAAATCATCAATCCCGAAAACGAAGAGAGAAGTACGATATGGTGAAACCGAACACAACATTCGATCTCAGAAAAAGGGACAGACCGGCCACCTCGAAGCCGAAGACGCTCCGCCTGTTCTCCAAAAGTCAAAAGTGAAATGTGATATATCAGCCTGATGAACGGGACACGGGTCTCGGAGAAGGATTGAGATGGCAGGGTCGAAGTCGGCAGGGTCGAAGTCGGCAGGGTCGAAGTCGGCACGACTATGCCTGTTCTCCGATGTCTCATCAGGCGTGCAAGATCGCCATGAGACTAACAACATGAGCACGAGAACGAATTCGATTTCGGAGATTCGTCTCCTAAAAAGCGCGCTCGTAGATCTGGCTCGCAACATTGGTGGGATGAGCTTGCCTGTCGGAATTGCCCAAGCACGCGTGAGACCACAGTACGAAACCGATCACCCTTCCGCGCGCGAGACACCTCTTCCTGCTTGTATACTTGATGTCCAAGCTTTTCAACCACTTCGTACTTTGTCTGGCCTTTCCTGGCCGTGCCAGATTCGAGCTTGCCATTGCGGTTCTTAAGCGCCGTTATAGCGCGCTTGTAGTGAGCTTTCCCGATTAGGTGGAGGAGCAATCTGCCTGTGTCCTTATAAGGACGCTTGAGATAGATCTCCTCACAGAAGCCCACGACTTCGTACGGTGACATAGCGACCCCTGGACAATCGCCTCTAAAAGGGTGCAACGCAGCGTGTTTTGGAGAAGCCAATAGTAGTCCACGAACACAAGGAAGTCCTTTGGGTTTGCCAGAGGTTGCCGCCGAAAGGATGGTCTGGAGGCAATGCCAACTGGAGTCTTTCGTCACGATATTGCTGTTCATTCTGACGTTGTCCAAAGGTAGGCCGGCGCACACATCACTATAAAAGGACAAGAAGGCACACCCTGGCGTCTCACCTTTCTTGCGGCAATACCCAGCGACAGCTTTCGATTGGGCCTCCGTCACGTTGGCTTGTCGATATTCGAAGTGGGCCAAGGCCACATCCGCAAGCTTGCTTCCCATTCCTGACATATGCCCACTCGACAGCACCACGTTCTTGAACACTTGTTGGCACACGGCTCTGTAGCACGGAAGTTATCTTTGTGCACCAGGAATCGCGGCCTTGTCGAGAACTCCATCTTTCAACAGTTTCGAAGCCTTGCTCCCAAACCGACGGGTAGAAGGCTCAGCTGGTGTCTCAGAGCTGTCATCGAGCTTGGAAGGTTCCAGAGCGTCGCTTGGTGTGAGATGCTGTCTCGGAGAACCCTTCAATCCATCAATTTGGCGGTCCCTCACACATGTCTTTGACGAGCGCACACAGAATGAGGTAACCTTCGCGGTCCCAACGCTGCTTATTATATGTAATCATCGTCGACCTCAGCACCACCTCAAATTGCCCACCCTGCACCACCGAGGGCATCAAACGAACCACCATGCCGGGTTCAGCCAACGCCGACTGTAACAGAACCCGTCGCCAATGCCGTTACATTACAGGCTGTCCCCAATCGTCGTTGTGGTGAAGAAGTAGTCTCCATTCGCTCCAGACCTGTTGCCCAACAACCTACAAGCCCTCCACCTCATCTCTGGCCCCACCCCCCGGTCTACCTCACCCCAGTCCCTCCCTCGCCCCGCCCCACCACCCCACTCCAGTCCTCTGCTCCACCACCCCAGCCGTCGGTTCCGCCCTGTCCTCTGTTCCACTCCAGCCTTCCGCCCCACATCCAATGTGTAACTTTTGTGCTCCCAGAAAGATCAGAGCGCCCAAACACAACCAGTCCAACACTCGCCTGCCCCAACCGCACTTCTGTCAACAAGCATCCTGCTGTGTGTGGTGTCTGTCCAGGATTATGTCAGCTTGGTGCCTTTCTCCGAGCCGCCATGAAGCCACAGTCTTGAGACTTTACATCTGTCTCAATCCATCCGCCCGTCCCGTGGTCGTGAGTAGGGCACCTGGAGAGTACGATATCATGCGATTTTGGCCAACCCAGACGATCGCGAACACAGTCGAGTCTACCACAGCCGCCCCATCATACTCCTTCGCTAGAACCCTTCATCACCACAGATCCAGAGGCCCATAACGCCTCCCATCAACACGCAAATGAAGGCGAACAAATTTGCGGATTGGATTTGTCATTAGCAGAGCAACCATCAAACTCCAATCGCTGTCATTGTATACCGCAGACATATTGTGACCTCCTTCTGCACTTCAAGTATAATTATTCTTATCGCAATGTGCTGCTCTGATTTTTAGTATGCATGCGCAAGTTCGTAAGCTGGTTCGAGTTCGTTCCCCTCGTCGAACAACACTGGGACTTGATATCGTATATTAGACTTCAAGCAACCTTCATTGGTGTATTTGAAGTGTTGTCCAAAGCATGTTTGGCGACCGCTCCACGACGTCTCGCAAAGTGGACACATGAAAAAATCGCTTGTAGTCCTCCCAGCTCAACTCACTGGACCTCTCGACACGCCACGTCCACAGCACATGATCTTCCTTCGCTCCCCAAACATCCTCCCACAGCCTCTGCCTAAAAAGCTCCTTCCCAACCACGCCATCTCGCGCCCATGCCTTTCTAAGACTTGTAAACACTCGAAGGGCGTTCTCGCACTCCGTCACATCCCCACTTCGCCAGTCACCCCAAAAGATAAACGAATGTTCTTCCATTTCTCCGCACCAATCATTTCTGTTCACTGTGGGTATGGAAATGCTGCGAACGACCAGAGTGTCGGCTTCGACAAGTATGAGCTGGAGGTTGGGAGAGAAGCTGGCGCTAAAACGCCGTCATTGTATATAGAGTGTTTTCGTATATTGCCTTAACAGCGGCGTGGTCTGGGGACAGTCGTAGGTTCCTGAGGTCGATCTCGGTCGAGATCGTAGTATATGCACTCAAGAATGTACAGACCTGGTGGCGAGCGGGGTTTGAGTCGACTTTGAGATTGAGGGATTGGAGAAGGAGATGGTCATGGTCGTTAACGTTGTACACTTGAGCGTTGGTCTTCGAGCCGTTCAATAGGATGATGCGGCATATGCGTTCGCATATCGGTGATAGAGCTTGAGGGAGCTGTGCTCGTGCCACGACTTACATTCTGGGGAAAGGCCTTTGTACTGTTGAGTTCTTTATAGCATCTCCGCCTCCATTGTATTGTATCTATACAACGTGTAGATCTGTCGTTCAAGGAGCGGTCAAGATGTTCAAGTGCGGAAGAAGTCGTCCATGTTGCACTTCGCCGGAATTCGCCCGGCCTCCAGCATTCACACCTCAGTCGTTCATCTCCATTCTCGCGCATACCACTCGATGTGGCTACGACCCGCCAAATGAAAATAATTTCATTCGCATCCACGAGAAGCTCCCGGCCGGCGCTATATCAGCCATTGATCAATCGTCCTGAACGCGACATTCGCAGACCTTCGCAAGGCTCACGAGGTATTCCACCGCTGCTTGCGCAGGATGAGCGGCGTCAACGCTGAAGTCGACAACGCGATTTTCAATGACAGAGGTAGGTGAAAGGACACATGGAGAAGTGGTGGATGATACTTGGATGTAGGGGCAAAGACGCTACTTGTTACCTGCTGAACCGAAACCTACGCCGAGCTCGCGAGGTTCAAGACGCTTTGAGAAGTTCCCTGAGGGCAAAGTGGTCGAGGATAAGCACTGAGGTTGTCGAACTCAGCGACCTCTTCGACGGCGAGCGGAAGGGATAACAGATGCTGGTAATATCATCTCATCTCCTGTCTTGTGTCTGGCAGGTCACCACTATAAGTGTAGGTACGGTAGCGTGAGACGTGCCACTTTTGCTGAGAGTTCTTCTAGCCCACCATTTTCTACTTCACGTGTTGAAAGGACGACCTGGCTGGAAGGGAGGTCCAAGGTTGCCTGGGCTAGTCCTCACGTCAGAGATCACCGGCATCTGGAGCATTGTAGTTTTATCAAATCGTTGCTGTAGGTCCTGCTGCACTGATCTTCACTTCGATCGCTCTACTTCAGTTCACTTACCTCACATGGGTTGATTCATCGAATACTTCGTGCAACGCTGCGCTGGAGAACCTCTACGTGGCCTCTTTCTCTATGACAGCTCGCATATGCACTCTCCGCCTGCAGATGCAGACGCCCTACATATGTGTCTATCCGCAGCCCATGTTTCAGTATGTGAATTTGGTCTGCTCTGACGTCACTTGGCACATGACTACTTCACGCGATTGTGGCCTCACAGCTAGACGAAACTTCTCTCTTATATCAGAGCTTCCACACCTTCAGACACTTCGTTGGCTCCGTCTTCCAGCCAAAGAGCTTACACGTTTGCTTGGGGCACGCCTCTTCTTTGGAGGTTGAACCCACAGAAGAGGCAAAGAAGTGAGTTGCGACCTTCTATAAAGCTCAGAACTCGTGCCTCACTGACCAAAAGCCAGCTGTCACCAATCACCTTCACTTGCTACCTCACACCAGGTTTCCGGCAGCTGTCAAGTGCCTAGCGCGCAACTTGTGATCGACTAGACATCACAGCGACCTCCTTTCATCGTGCATGCACGATTCGCACGAAGTTGAAGTTGAAGCCACAACATGACTCGCAACAACCCCTTCACGCAATACCGCATGAGCGGACAGAGCATTGAGGTGGTTGATCTCACTAGCGATGTCCGAACCGCGACACCACAACGGCCAGTCAAGACCGAGACCATCGACAAGCTTGCTGAGGCAACCAAGCGCCTTGCTGTCACAGACGATGAAGATGGCAGTGTGCCTGTCTTCGGGCTGGTTGGCGATTTCGATGAAGAGGCCGAAGATGACGTCCACGAAATACGAGAACTGACACCAGGCGAGGCTGCGGACCTCTTTCCACGAGCATCTGTGGCGCCCACCTATGTTGCTTCGGTGATGACACAAGCCGGGTCTGTCAAGGTCAACATGAGCGTGCAGCTATCTGACGGAGACTTCCTTATCATCAAGCACCTGAGCAACAAGAACGTGCGCGGGATCCTTCTATGCCGCACCCGCTGGATGAAAGGTACTCTGCCAAAGAAGTCCAATGAGCTATGCGCCATCCTGAAGACACGTGTTGACGCCCAAGACCCTGCCGTCGATGGCTGCTGGGTGGTCCGACCTCTGAGCGACATTGTGGCTATTCGCCACATCATTCTCACCAACCAGCCATTCCCGAATTTGAGGTTGAACCTGGACCAGCAAAACGAGCTTTATCTGGGCAGCTTCTTCGAGCAAGGTCCGCTTGTCTGCCGTTGGAAGAGTGTGGAATTCTGTGATGCAGGCAACAAGGTCGTTGTCCAGAGTATTACAAAATTGAATCAGGAAGAATCAACAGACGGCACAGGAATTCCTCAATCAGTTCTTAGGAACGAATGGCGTGGACTTGCTGTGAAGGCTGAAGAGCCGCAGGACGAATACAGCTTCAGACGCAGCTCCGGGACAGGGCGAGACAACAAGCGTGCAAAGGTGGACGTTGATCTGACCGATGAGTATACCAGCGACGATACCATCTACGAGGAGATCATCGTGGCGCAGCAGATCCGCCGTGTACATGGTAACAGCGTGTACACCTCGAAGACCATCACCACGAAGACCGAGCACGTCAGACCCAGGTTCAGTGCGTCAAGCCATATGAACTTCACTTATGGAGACATCTGCACCGGCGCTGGTGGCACCGCCAGAGGTGCCCATCAAGCTGGGCTAACGCTCAAATTCTTCCTTGATCACTGGGATGACGCATGCAAGACGCTGGACGAGAACTGGCCCGATGTTGACATTCTACACATGGATATCTTCACGTTTTTGACCACTACGAAGCACTTCGACCTGCGTGTCGACATCCTCCATATCTCATTTCCGTGTCAGCCTCATAGTCCGGCGCACACGGTAGATGGTAAGAACGACGACGCAAACATCGCAGCGGCTTATTCTGTCATCGAGATACTGCAGAAGTGCCGCCCACGAATCGTTACCTTCGAGCAAACCTCCGGTATCGTCACTCACAACGGCGGGTATCACTTCCGTGCGCTTCTACACCAGCTCACGGTCATGAACTACAGTGTCCGCTCGGGAATCGTTCACTGCGATGAGTACGGCAACTCGCAGCCACGCAAGCGGCTGATCATCATTGCGGCGTGTCCAGGCGAGACTCTGCCACCGTTCCCAAAGGTGACCCACGGCACAGGAGGAAACCTTCTCCCACGCGTCACGATTCGGGATAGGCTCAGGCTGTTGCGCAACAAGCCCATTGAGCGTCACATGCAGGAGTACACGTCCAAGACAGGTCGTCCGTACAACGACAGGCAACCTCTCGCACAATGCATCACTACAGACGGTGGAAAGTCGAATCTGCACCCAAAGGGCGATCGCACATTCAGTCTTCAGGAGTTGGCTTGCCTGGCTGGCTTTCCACTCGAGCACAGCTTCTACCCAAAGGTCAAAGGCGTTACCAGCATCAGGAGGCAGATCGGCAACGCAGTCCCGCCGTGTGTTGCGAAGGCGTTGTTCACGCAGATCACGGAGACAATGCGAGAGACAGATCGCGAGATCGCTGCTTGGGAGTCCCAGACTATTGAGGTGGACTGAATGCGGTTCGAGCTTGACGAAAAGAACATTGGTGAGAGCTGGACATCAATGACAGAGGAATCCCTGTCCAGTGATCGCAACGAGAGAAACAACGAAGCATATTTTAGCCGATCAGCGATAATCGACACGGCGCGAACACCCTCTGAGCACGAAGCTAAACGTTTGCAACGCATTGCTATATTGGCACTGCGCACAATTACGTCTTGCACCGCTCTCAATGAAAGCTGTTCCTGTCTCAGCAACAGCAAAAATCAGGAGCAGGTGACAGAGCTGGGATCAGCGGCTTGGGAATGAGCAAAGACGCAGGAGACTGATGAGCACTGGAGAATTGGCACAACCGATACCGCATCATCGGCGCTACATCATGACATGCTTTGTCTCGCTCCAGGTACTCAGAAGCAGATACTGAACCAATGCAAACGATTGACATGACCTCCTCCCTCCCATCTCAATCCTTGAATTCCTTCCAAACCCCGGGTACCAACTTAACGCGGCTTGTACAAAGTTATAACAAGGTCTGTAAGCGCACAATGAGACTCCAGCAACCACACCATCATGGTCAAGAGAGCGAAGTCAATTTGGCACGCCAGCATCACTCTAGGAACAGGTAAAGAGGGGTCTGCACGCCATGGAGAGGTGATGCGTGAGACCGTGACAAAGAAGTTCCGTGCCTGCCGAAGGCGGAAGCAAGATGTGTAGCAGATGAGAATGGCGTCCTGGATAGCAGTAAGTTCATTCAACAGCCAAAGATGATCGTACAGGGTAATGGCAACGCCGAATGCTGGCTTGAACCAGCCGTCTAAACCGTTAGTATAATACCAGCCTTATCCTCTCATGTGAACGCCGAGAACCCTCGTTAATATCTTAATCAATCATCTCACCAACCACCACGTCCCTCCCAGTACTCCCACCAACACCAGAGCGGTCAAAATGCCAGCACCAGCTTTATCAGCCGTCGTGATCCGCTCCACCGGCCCTTGAACAGTCGCTCCAGTGCCGGCACTCACATCACCCTTCGAGATACCACCACCACCCTGGCTCACAGGCCCTGACACGGTATCGATGAGATTGCTCTGCATAACCTCCAGTGCGCTCATCTGCTCTCCGACACCCGTCTGACCGTCCCAGGATCCAGTAGTCCATCGCATCCCGCATGTAGTCCCAGCAGCGCCGCCCGAGCAGGACAACGCAGCCGCCTGTGCGGAGGTGGCGAGTAAAGGCATAATCTGGTCATGGGTGAAGGGCGCAACCTTGGTAGTCGCGGCCATCCAGCGGCCGAGATAGGCTTTGAACGAGCGCTGATCGACGTTGCAGTTTCCGGATGGTTCGCACGCAACTTCGGTCATGATGTTGCTGCCGCGGGAGAAGAAGACTTGGCTGGCGTCGAGGAGGGATTGGGTGCGCTGCTTCCAGAGCTCTTGTTTGGCGCCGGTGGTCTGAAGGAAACGTTAGATAGCATGACTTAGGGGTGTGTGGAGAGTGACCGACTTGGTTATACATAGTAGCTGCCCCAAGCAAGAACACGCCGGAATTGTAGGACCACTGCACGTGGTTCAGACTCGTGCAGTTCTTGACGTCGTCGGTGCCGTCGAAGACCTGGTAGTTCTCGTTTATCAGACTGATAGATGGGTTGGCAACCCAATCCCAGGTCTTCTCCGCCCAGTCCAGATACGTAGTGTTATGCGTATAAGCGCCGAGTCTTGCAGCCAGGTTGAAGAAGCAGCCATTCGAGATGGAATTCCGGTACGTATACCCATTATTGAACGAGAAGATTTGCCACTTCAGCCCCCCGGCACACGAATCCGTATTCCAGCGCGGTTGCTGCCGGTTGAACACCGCCTGTGCCAGCGCAAGCCATTGCGGCTTATCTGGCGGTGGGTTGGGAAACGCGACTTCGGCGGCTGACATAGCTGCAATGCCCCAGAAGGCTTGATCGTCGTTTCCGAGCGATTTGGACTGGTTCGTGGGTTCGTAGTTCTGGTTGTCGCCGACTTGGAACAGCATTGCTTGGGTCGTGACTTCGTTGTAGCTGGTGTCGCCTGTGTAGTACCAGTAATCGATTAGAGCGCCGAAGGCTGCGCCGGCCTCCCACCAGTAGTATGGGTCGCCGAAGAGGCCAGGGATGCCGTTTGTGAGGTTGCCGGGGTAGAAGGCCATCATGCCGTCGGCTGCTGTTCGCGCTGCTGTCTTGATGCTCTCTGTTGCCGCCGTTAGCATGCTGGGAAGAGCCCGCGCTACCTCGCTGTCTTACGTGGGCTCTGCAGGTCCAACTGCAGACCACTCGCCGACTGCGCGGCAAGCAGCGCTCCGAATATCGCGCTGGCGCCTGTTCTTAACCTCATTTTGAAAGATCTGCTATTGATGCTGGAAGAAGTGTCTCGCAGGCCGCCGTCCCTTCAGTTGTCTCCGCTGCCCTCTCTCTCTCGCCTTGATAGGTACGAGTATGTCGGTTCGCTCTTACTTTCACTGCGCCACGGTCTCCTGCCAAGGTCGTCTCGCTACTCCGTATCCCTCTCGGAAGTCGTCGGTCGGAAGTCGTTGTTGTGGAAATGTCTGCGGTTCAGCGATCGTCGGTAGAGTCGTTAACGAGCGTGAAGATATTTCAGCCTCAATAGCACACTCAAACAGGTATTGTGATGAGCAGGAGAAGAAGAGAGAGCAGTCGCCATCATTGAACAGGTCCACGAGTTCCCAAGACCTTGGCAAGTAGTGGAGTTGACTCGCCACAGCAACATCAACCGACCAATCACGTACTGTGGGGTGACAGGTGGTCAGCGTCAAGGACTCCCACCGACCACGGTAAGGATGAGGGAATGTGTACTTCATATCCTCGACGGAGTGAAAGATTTCAAGATATAGTGGTATCACAAAGTAATTCTCATTCAGAACTGCAGCCCCATGTGGCCACACTAAAACACCGAAAACTCCCGCCCGAAGCAAGACACATGCAGATGCAGCCGCTCCATATGCTCGCCTCGTTCACGTATCTACAGTGATTACTACTACATTGAGCTCGCAGCTACGAGTAGTAATGTTCTCCCCTCATTTCTTCGTCTGGTGATCTCCGTCACCGTCAGTGCGGCCTACGCCACCTCGCCATAGAGACACCCTGCCTCGTAGTTGATGGGATTGACAGCCGTAGAGCAACATCGCCTCTTCTCGCCCCGTGATCGGACAGGCAACCTATGACTGCCACTCCTTGACAATTCCGCAGGTGGTTGTGCCTCCTTGGCAACATGGATCGCCGAGTTGGAGCGCGAAAGTATCGTCCGCGTATAGTCAGTAGCGGGTGAAGGTGAGACATTCTCGATGTCTTCCAAGATATCGTCGTCGAGGTCCATGTTTTCGTCCTCATGCTCTTCGAGCATGTATCGTATCTCCTCCTGCAGGTTCGAGCGTCTGCCGCCGTGCGAGTTACGATTGCGCTTGCGGCTCTTCTCGATAGAAGAAGGCGTTGTGACGACCTGAGGGGCATACTTCGTGTGCTTGTCAGGCCGTGACAGAACTTTCTCGCTAATGCTGAAGTTGACGGTCTCTGGGCTACCGACCATAGCATTAGCATCACCATCGTTAGCAATGATAGGGTTGAGCGTGATGTTCTCTTTCTCCTCGTCCACTGTGGGCGGTGGCATCGGCAATCTCGCGTTTCGGCACGTCGCCAGTCGAGCCGGATCGGCTCGAATGGGCGCCAATGACGAAGTCGTCGAGACGGTCGAGATCGAAGAGATGGACGAAGCACGTGAGGATCGAGAACGATCGGAGATCATAGACTCTGGGCTGGAGAGATTGGACGCGGTGCTCGTGATGGATGGCCTGCGTGAAGACATGCCTGGGTATGCATCCATAGTGCATCGATTGAAGCCTGTCTGCTGGACCATAGCCATAGCAGAGCAGATCGAAGGTCGACGATAGCCAAAAACACTCGCTGCAGGAGTGTTTGAAGCTACCGAGGACGGCGTCATCTGTGGCGTAGGCAGTGGACCCATGCGTGGCACAGCCGGTGGTTCCATGTCCAGCTTTGGTTCCAAGAAACGAGGTAGCACTGTGGTTGGGGTTGGTGTACCCTCTTGAGACATCGACTCGAGCTGAGTGAAGTTCGTAGCCGGCCTTGTAGGAGTCGTGGGCGTTGCCAGCCCGTAGTTGCCTATGCACTGTATCGAACGCTTGTGTCTAAGGCCAGTAATTGGCACTTTGTCGAGCTCAGGAGTCAACAACGGAATAATAGCTTTCCAACTTGGCGGCAGAATGCTCAAGCCGTTTCCTGGTGATGGTGGTTGCATGGTGGGAGTGAAGTCCAGGACAACGTCAGTCCATCGCTTGAATACTGGTTCCGGTATGTGGAGTTTCCAATTGACCTTGCTGAGAAATGACCGCTCGTTGGAGTTGATCTCGCACACTTTGAGGCCTGACATTTTACTCCAGGCCTTGGCGGAGTAGTTGCGATCCTGTAAGTATTTCGAAGCGAGTATAAGTGCAGCAAGGAACATTCGTCGACCGCACATGAGTGCACGGCTGGCTGGACAGTCCATGCGCTGCTCCTGAGTGAAGTCCCGCTTTGGCACAAATGGCTTGATTAGGACCAAGTAGTAGAGAGCTACTTGCAGCGTGGAGTAGCTCGTTTTGGACCGTCGTAGGGTCTCTTCGATGTATGTTCGCAGTGGCAGAACCCCTTTCTCGCTGCTGCCCTCGCCTTTGCAAGGTACATCAGAGAGAGGCCATATGACTTCAACCATTTGCGTTGCAGAGTCTTCACGAGTTCGAGAGTCTTAGCTTAGGATCTGTGATTGAAACAAAGAATACTGTGTGCTTACCGACGAGGTTTTCGACGAAGCTCACCTTCCGCTCGCATTGTCGTAGGAGCGTTGGTGGCTTCTGGTTCCGCGACAGTGCTCGCCGCGGATGATGTTGCTGCTGCGGCTTCGGGACTGATGTGACATCGGCATATGATGGTAGCGGTTGGCATGCGCCCAGGAAGAAGTTGTCGACTTTGCATGGCTGTGGTAGTGCAATATAGCTCTCGATGGTAGCTTTCTGCTGTATCTGTGCGTGAGCGAGTGCTCTGTCCCTGGCATCTTCTTGGCTGTATCGAAAGTCGTCCGAGATGGAGCTCGCTATCGAGCTCTGCACCGAAGCTTCCTCGGAGAAGATGGAGGCATGTGATGACGACGCAGATGAGGCGATGGATGGCTCGTAGGGCCCGCATCCATACGCACTTGACGACTGGTAAATACCATCAAATGGCTGTTGGACCAATCCCATTCTCGTGCTGCGTTCGTGTTGTAAAGGTATTAATCCAGTAGATGGTGTCCGTTCGATAAACTGTATTCTATACGCCTTCCGATGCGGAGAGACGCTCAAAGCTTATGCCCGCTGAGCAATCATATGATCGTATGACAGCACAACAAGCACGAGTCTCGAATGAATTCAGGTCGTGGTGTTCAAAGACAGAGTGTGTTTCGGAGGTTATGGCGGCTTCTTCTTTCGTCGTCGACACGATCTCCTCCGAAGCGCTCCCAACACAGCGCGCTCAGCTGTACCAAGTGGTGCTTGTCGTCTCTTCCGTGATAGATCGTGCAGTTCTGCCTGATCGAGTCGTCGTATATGCGCTCGAGAAGCTGTTGGTGTCTGCGGCGGTGGTAGTTCCTACCACGTTGGACCTGCAGTAGCGGATTCGATAATAGACTTGGTGGCAACTGTGCGGCTGGTTGGTGGCTCTGCGTAACTCATAGAGATGGTGTTCATTGTAGCGAGTCTGGGTTCGAATCGAGCAGGAGTCCTAGTTAAAGTATCTGCAACGGTTCGATCTCAGACTGGTTGGTAGAGTGGAGAGTAGGCAGTCGTCTAGTTGATTATGAGTCGGTGGAGATGAATCAGAGTGGTGAAAGGTAGGTTGTCGGCGGGTTGCTGGGGATGACAGCGGTGTTATCGCTCTGCTGTCGCTTAGTCGCGCAACGGGTCGCCTCTTCCGTCCTTGCAGCTCGTCTCAAGGGAACGTCAGAAGAAGATGTATATAGACGGCACTAGGAAGAAGGCAGACGCCGGTTTTGTGTAGTCGGCGGGTAAAGGATGACTCAAGCCTGGAGGTGGCGAGGCTGTGAGTAGACAAGAGACTCAGATCTCCTAGGCGCCAGGGTTGTTCGCGCCACAACCTGGAGTCGTTGTTCCACGGACGTTGTCTGCTGCTGATTTTGGTGCGACGTTGCGCAAGACGCTACTGATCGCGGTTGGGTGTGTCCATCCTGAGTGAGGTGATATGTGTGATTACCATCTTTGCTTGCTGTTGTTTCTTCCGGCTGCCCTCAGCAGATGTGAGATGTGAGTAGTGAGCGGAGCTCTGAATCATAGGTGGTCCGTGCGCAGAGCCGACATCGAGAGCGGTGGCGAGAGAAAGAAAACTCTCGCAGCCACGTCCCAATCCGAACGGGGTGAACTCCTTCTCCGACGACAAGCATACGATGATACGGAGGTAAATTGCTGGCCACTTCTATACACATGCTCTCCATATGCGCGATTTGTAGCACAGTGTATGCCCACCAGCAAATTCGGTTCTCCAGAGCTCTCCCTGAAGCGGCCGCAGCATCGCGATGTGCTGCCGTACTGCCTCTCTTCCTACGACAAACCTAGCGACGTACTCATTGATCGTAGTCGCGGTCGCTTGACCAGGTCATCATCGCGACTACGCCCGTAGCTACCACGTATACACAACGAAGGCTGATGGGAGGATTGTAACTTTCCCAGTGCCAACGATGAAGTGCTCCCGACGTCCTACTCCGGCCTGCAGCCCGCGACGTGAGTGGTCGGCCTCCCACCCAACGACCGCCACCTCCTTCATCGCTTTTCAGCTCTGCGGCGAACAACACCATCACTCAGCAGGCTGTTGCGATTCATGCGATCAGGTGATATACTGATTATTCTCAGTAAGCTTTCAGCTGCCTTTTGCAACACCCGTAAGAAGTCTTGCCACAAGAGGTGTAAGTGACAACAGTCATCTCGACTCATTCCTCATCAGTGTGGCTCGGACGCCGGCGATCTCCAGCCAGCAAGGAAATCTCTCGCCACCACCAGGTATTAATGACTGGCTTCGGCGGCAAGACGCGGCATATACTATTCCAGAAACTTATGACCATCGCTGAAGCTTTTAGAACACCACACGAGCACACTTGACACGTAAGGTCGGCGGAGAAATCTCTGCGGCGTCACACCATCCGTCTCGTGTGTGAAGTCACCATCACGGCTGCCTATTCCGCACACACTGCGCGATGGAATGAGAGGGGCGTAAGCGGCGAGGCGAAGGTCCTCATTCGTCAGGCTGATGCTGCGACGACGACAATGATAATTTCTTTCATGCGCATGATTTATCTGGTTGTAGCAGATCAGCGATCTCCTAGCGACCGCATGCACACTGTAGCTGTGTCGTGTAGCTGTTGCGACTTCCACACAGTTTCCAGCAATGGTCGATGGCGCGCCAAACGTCGTGGCGAGATGCCGACAGAAGTCTCGTACCAAACAACGAACAGCAAGGCGCCATAGAGACGTTGGCACAAGATCTCGCAAGGTTCTATGGCCGTTCGTCTTGCGGCAGCATTGGACCTTGCAAGAGTATGTCAGCCCCTTCACTACCAATTACAAGTAAATTCCGCCGCGGTCGTCTCTCCTTCCAGCAAACAGGCTCAAGCAACACGGCCCATCTCCTCCACTTTCAACACTTCTTCACAAACTTCGCGCACACCCTTCGAACAGCGAACTCCATATCCCTCACCATCATCTCCATCCTCTCCACCTTCCAGTCCCACTCCTTCGCACCCTCGACGTGAAACAGCCTGCGAATTTTCGAACACAGCGACCGCTTCCCTTTGCTCTTTCTCGTCCTCGACAGCTCACCCTGACTACTCTCAACACCGCTGGCCCTGCGATGGACTTCTCCAGGCCGGTGCCTCACGCTTCCGAAGAACTCCTCGCTCTCCCAGTCGGCGTGGCTGAGCACTGTAGCCGGCACCAGCTCTACTTCGCTCTGACCGCTGTGGATGGCGTCTAGTCCGATCTCCCGCTCTACGAAACGCCGTAGTGACTTCGTGGTCTGAGACTCATGCTTATCAGCTGTGCAAGTCGTGCGAGCTGCATGATGAGGTGGTGTGGTCTGCGATACGACGGTCGAACCCTCCCAGTCTTCCAAGATGGTTGTCGCCCACTCCGATCCCGAGACAACGCGACTCTCCGCGCCTGACGAACCTCTCTGGAACGCGGATGGTGGCCACAGCTCCGAGACGCTGGACGGAGTGCGGTTGCTGAAGCGCGACCAACGGATCTGGGATGGTTGACTCATGGGTGATGGCGGTGGTGTGGGCGGGACTGGGTGGTCTTGGAGGATCTTGCAGGTTGCGCAGTCGCAGTACGTACCTTCCATATTGGTTGGTGGATGTACAGGTGCGGTATCGATAGGTAAGGAAGATGAAGCAAACCGGATATGGGAGAGGCACGACACTTCTGCCTACGACACATTGCGTGAATGTTTCGGCCGTGCAGCAAACATTCAGCACGACTCGCGAGGAACGTGAAGTTGAAGGGAGAGGAGGGTGAATCTGGTGGCGTCTACCAAACATAACATTCACCATTCAGGCTGCCAACGCCATGACCCAGGAGGCTGCTGCGAAGCATGGTCTCATCCCACGGAGTTCGAAGTGAGTAAGTTGAGTGGAAGCAAGTCTTTACATTCAAAAGCTACTCTACTTCCATAATTTCTCTTGTACAACTGCGACGATGTCGTCCTCGCCTGCTGCTGTCTGTCATCGAAAGGCTACCGACTAGGCACGGCGGATGTCCGGCAGTCAGACGAATCCATCGATCCCTTGCTCGAGCGGGATCAGGTGAAGGCGATTCCACAACCAGGATCAACAACGACTTCGCCTTCGCCCATAAGCACCTCCTCGTCTATCAACGACAGAGCACCGGAAAAGGATTCTTCCGAAAGAGGAAGCTGTGAAGCAGTCACGGCGAAACTCCGACGGTCAAAAGTTTTCCTTCAATTGCCGACAGTTGGTCCCCGCCGCCGAGCCCTACCGTCTCCGCTGTTCACGCCCATGCAACTCCCCACCTCCCCACTTCGCACTCCATCTTGCTGTCCACGCGACGCGGAATCCAGACCTCATCAGGACCTTCGGCGTCCCTTTCGCCGAGGCATCTGCAAACATCGGCCCTTTATGCCTGTTGCGTCTCTGCTTGACTCAAACGATAGCTGTATTCTCCTCACTTCTGACTTCACAAGCTTCAACCGTGCCTGCCACTGCACGTCATGATGGAGGAAGTTCTGCCCTCGCGTGCATCTACCGATGGACGCCACGTTCGAAGCGACTCCATACCGCTACGGTGCATCTTCCGAGTGCCTCTAGTGGGGCATCTCGACTCGCGGAGAGGTACAAGTATCTTTCCTACGTCGGTGTTGATGGTCCTTGGTCTTGGTGTATAAGTGCAGGCCGAGCACGCCGTTCTGCATGTCTTTTTCTTTTCTTGCCTGTTTAGCAGCTCATACTCTACTGTGCAACCATGCGTAGCCAGTCCCTGGTCAATGGCGTTTGCCAGGCCATTGGCCTTGCGCTTTTCTACCCACTTTTGGTACAAGCACAGAACGAAACCGCAGTAGTCGCGAACCTCGAGCACTACTGGTCATATGGCCGATCGCCGGCAGTGTATCCCACACCGCAGATGAGCGGAAATAGTGGTTGGGAGGAAGCCTACCAGTATGCGAAAGACCTCGTCTCGCAGATGACCAACGATGAGAAGAACAACATCACCTACGGGTAAGCTACACCGTATTCAAACCTGATCAGTGCCCTTGTCTAACGCCAACTAGATATGCCTCGACGACCAACGGCTGCTCTGGAAACATTCCGGCCATCGAGAGGCTTGGTTTCCCAGGTCTCTGCCTCTCGGACTCCGGTAACGGTGTACGTGGTACCGATGGTGTCAACGGCTACCCGTCTGGTCTTCACATAGGTGCGACCTGGAGCAAGGCTCTCGCGCTCAGCCGAGCACAGTTCATGGGCGCCGAGTTCAAGGCCAAGGGCGTGAATGTCGCTCTTGGTCCCGTCGCCGGTCCACTGGGACGGGTAGCCCGCGGCGGCAGAAACTGGGAAGGCTTCAGTAACGATCCATACCTATCCGGATCTCTCACACACGACATGATCGTGGGTATGCAGGAGAGCGTCATCGCCTGCGTCAAGCACTGCGTCAAGCACTGGATCACGAATGAGCAAGAGACCAATCGCAACCCATCCTTGCTAGATCCTACGGCATTGCACGTAAGCGTGAGCTCGAACATCGATGCCAAGACAATCCACGAGCTCTACATGTGGCCCTTCCAGGATGCTGTCAAGGCTGGCGTCGGCAGTGTGATGTGTGTCTACAACCAGATCAATGGATCGTATGGATGTCAAAATTCATGGACGCAGAACGGTCTGCTCAAGGGAGAGCTCGGGTTCCAAGGGTTCATCGTCACTGACTGGGGAGCTCAGCACACTGGTCTTGCTTCTGCTGAAGCCGGTCTAGACATGGTCATGCCGTCAAGCGCGTTCTGGGAGAACGGTAATCTAACTCTTATCGTCACAAATGGCTCTCTGGCCCAAAGCCGTCACGACGATATGGTTACCCGTATTGTGGCTTCGTGGCACAGGTACGCACAGATCGACGAGCCAGGCTCCGGCATGCCCATCGATCTTCTTTCGCCGCATCCTATTGATGATGTGCGAGACCCGACGGCAAACGATATGCTTCTGCAAGCTGCTGTCGAGGGACATGTTCTTGTCACGTCAATAATGCTCTGCCTCTCTCCATGCCGAAAATGCTATCACTCTTTGGATACGATGCGGTCGCACGATCCAACAATACACTAGCCGCCGCTGGCGTCGATGGCGCGTACAAGTGGCTGTTCGGGTTGGAAGGCGCACAGGTAGCCTTGGGTCTCGGTCACTTCATCGACACCTACTTGTTTGAGAACTTCTTATCCTCTGCTCCTTGGGACGCGGTTGTCCCTTGCATTGCACTGAACGGCTCTTTATACACGGGTGGGGGGTCAGGCGCCACTACTCCGGCATACATTGACGCACCTTACGACGCTTTCTCGCGCCAGGCGAGAGCCGACCGCACGCTTCTCCACTGGGACTTCGTCGATCAGGAACCATCGGTCAATGAAGCATCCGATGCCTGCATCGTCTTCATCAACGCATTGGCGAGTGAGGGCTGGGATAGGCCGGATCTGGCGGACTCTTACTCAGACAAGCTGGTGGAGAGCGTCGCCTCGCAATGCAATAACACACACGTGGTATTCCACAATGCTGGCATCCGTCTCGTGGATGCTTGGATCGACAACCCGAACATCACTGCAGTCATTTATGCCCATCTGCCAGGTCAAGAATCAGGACAAGCTCTTGTCGACATCATGTACGGCGTCCAGTCTCCGTCCGGCAGGCTGCCATACACCGTAGCCAAGAAAGAGTCCGACTACGGTAGGCTCCTTTCGCCTGTCGTTCCAAACAACGAATCCCAGTGGCATACTCAGGACAACTTCACTGAGGGTGTCTACATCGATTACAGGGATTTCACGGCCCGCAACGTCACTCCACGCTTCGAATTTGGCTTCGGCTTGACCTACTCCGAGTTCACATACAGCAACTTGCAGACTCAGGGCAGCAGCAGCAACGCCTCCACCTACCCTGCTGGTAACAGCACTTCTTCATGGACAGCCGGCGACAACACAGCCCATGTCGAGGGCGGCGACCCAGACTTCTGGACGGTGGTAGCGCATGTCTCATGTTCTGTACAGAACACAGGCGAGGTGGCCGCCGCTGAAGTCGCACAGTTATACGTCCATATCCCCGGCGGACCGGCGAGGGTTCTTCGTGGCTTCCAGAAGGCGCTCCTGCAGCCTGGTGAGAGCGCTACAATCAGCTTCGACTTGACGAGGCGTGATTTGAGCGAGTACGATGATGCTCTGGGGACTTGGGTGTTGCAGGGCGGACGTTACGACGTATTTGTTGGAAAGAGCGTGCTGGATATACAGCTGCAGGGCAGCATTAGCGTTTGATGGCAGTCTACGATAACGAAGTTACGGTTACGATACTATGTGGCTCTATACCTTATACCACAACTCGTCCGTCTCCTGGCACGCCTCAGCTGTCCTCGAAAAGTTATGCATGAAACACAGTCCAGTTCTTCGAACGCATCCTAAAGGATCGGGCCTTGAAGCCGAACATTATCTGCCACGAAAGACGCTGACTCGTCGACTGTTATTGCCGTTGCCAAGAGATCTTGCCCTTGTCTGACCGTTTCAGTTTGAGATTAGGGCATGTGCTTCGCGTCCGTCGCGTTGCTGCCAATCTGCAATTTCGTGGTGATTGATGAAACCTCCACAGCGAATTGCCGTGCAACTGACTTTACGAACATGCTGGGCGAGGGCAATATGCATGCCGAGTCCGTCTAGGCGTAGTAAGTATACTATAGCCCGCAGTGCGACTCACGGGCGCGCCTTTCTCTCCTCTTCTACCTCTTCGCTTCTCCTTCGTGTACGATATCTTGACTGCTCTTCATCTTCCGGACCGCAGCTGGCCTGATCTCTATCCAAGCGCGCAAGTCGTAGCAGTTGACAACTCTACGCTTGCGGGCAAGTGAAGATTTTGCTGGTACGATGTCTTCATCTTCGGTCTCCGCCTCAATCTCCCACGCTGGTCCGATTCCGACCTCATCCTCGTCTTCTGCTCAGTGTTACTATCCCGATGGCAAAACGCTAGCTCCCGACACACCTTGCAGACCAGCCGATGCAGAATCGCCATGCTGTAGACCGGATGACTTCTGTATGGACAACGGACTATGCTATCACCGTGGTGTAATGAGTCGCGGGAGCTGTACGGACAAGTATTGGAGAAACTCCGCCTGCCCACAGTACTGCAGGAGAGGTATGCGCAGGCATCCCGCATATCATTACATCACTGACACCGTTGAACAGACCATACCGAAGGCGCACAACCATTGCAACCCTGTGATATGCTCAACGGCATATTTGTCTGTGGTACGAGCAACTACGACTGCCCGACTGGGAACAGGACGTTCAAAGTAGAAGGAGGCAACGCATTCGTGCTCAGACCCGGCCAAGTCGCATCCAGCCCAAAAGACGCTGTCACGATCGAGCCCTCTACGATGATCTCCGGCCGGTTCTCGTCTGCCCAAATGGTGGCTGGAATAGTGGGAACTGGTGTTCCGTTTCTGCTGCTCCTACTCGGTGCTCTGTTGGTGATCCTAAAGCAGCGACGAAAATATAAGAATGCAATCGCTTCATCGCATGAGAGGGCAATAGAGAGCTGGAAACACGACGCACGCAGTGTCAGCACAACTCCGAACAAAGCATTCGACAGACGACATGGGGCCAATGCCGTGGAGCTGTATTCTCCCAACGAAAACGAGTACGAGGTCTATGGTGACGCTATTCAGGCGCACGAGCTGGACGCCAGAGATCGAAGTTCATCGATAGCGAAAGACACTTACGTTACCCGTTGACAAAAAGCTACAGCGTGGTAGCAATGGATTACGACGTTACGACGAAATACGACATCACGTTAGAGGACATTGATATTGCGCCGTGTCCTGCAAGGCAATCCGCTATATCCAGCCGCTTTTCCTGATAGGGTCCATGAGGCCTAGCGCGATGCAAGTCAGGGTGGTCAGCCTTTCTTCGCAACTCCGCTTTTGCCGCACGCACAGCATTACATGGCAACTGCTAGGATTCCGCCATCAAACATCTACGTCTGGTCAAGGACGACTCTCATGCGGCCCTTCCGCCGCCACCCGTCGACTGCACGGCTGATACCAGCGCAACAACACAGACTTCGCAGACGGAGTTTAGTCAAGGTATATCTTGATACGCCGTCCCAAAAGGTCCAAGTAGGTCAAGCTCCTGCGCTGTGATTACCACTTCGCGTCACTCAAGCTCTTACCACTTCACGTCACTCCGACTCACTCGTTGGCAACAAGCTGAACTTCACCGCCGATTCGATCTCAACGGCAAGAACATATAAGGAGGACAGATGTGAAGCTGGACCTCCACCAACACAGCATCTTCCTCCTCGAGCTTGCATACTTTCAGCAGATTCCATCCAACGATTGATCCACCGCTACAATGGTCAAAGTTCTGGTTCTGGGCGCGACTGGCTACATCGGCTTTCCCCTCTGCCAATCTCTGCGCAGAGATGGCCATATGGTCTACGGTCTGGCCAGATCAGCGGACAAGGCACGCGGACTTGCCAGGCATGAAATCCGGACCGTCGTTGGCACCGTGGAGGGCGGTGAATACCTGGACATCGTGAGGAAAGCGAATATCGACATTGTTGTTGATGCTTCGAGCGCGAATCAAGGGTCGTACCATGTCCTTGAAGGTCTCAAGGCTGTGTCTCAGCAGCGGTTGAAGACGAGAGGGAGGCATGGTCCGAAGCTTGGTTTCATCTACCTTGGAGGCAGCTGGGTGTAAGTCTTGCCCTGTTCTCAGCGCCGGATGATGAACAACATGTGCTGATCGTCCATTGTTTTCGTACAGACATGGCTCCTCGACAGCACCGGTCAACGACCTCAGTCCAGTCGCAGTCGCGAACGATGCGGGCTGTCCTACACAGCCACCCGAACTAGTAGCATGGCGTCCAGCGCTGGAAGGCGCTATCTTGGACGCACGAGAAGTACTCGAAAGCGTCGTCGTTCGACCTGCGCTGCTCTATGGCGGATCGTCGTCTTTGTGGTCTTTGTGGTCTTTGTGGCTTAGTCCTATCGCCAAGGCGGCCTCCGAAGGGTCGTCGAGCGGCGTCCATATTCTCGCCGATGCTGCTGCACAACCCGGCCTTATTCACGTTGACGATGTGGTCTCTGCCATCCACCTCACTGTTGGGAAGTTTGGCTCTGTCAGTACGGCGTCTGGAAACTACCCAGTCTTCGACATAGTATCATCTTCCGAGCCACTGAAATTGATCCTCGACGCTGCAGCTCCGACGCTTAGGCTCGAAGGATCTTTGACCTACGATGGTCCGGGCGACAATGCTTTCGCAGTGGCGATGAACACGACGATGAGAGGCAGCTCGACTCGTGCACGAGATCTGCTCGGCTGGGCGCCAAAGCATACGAGTATGGCCGAGGGGATCGAGGCCTATGTGGACGCGTGGAACGCACACCAGTAGTCGATGTTTTGACGAGCTAGCGAAGACTTTTGGCGGACGGAAGACCATCTGTTGGTTGGCTTAGTTCACCACACGACTTTGGTATAAACTCCTAATTCACAGGAGAAGTTTGCAGGTAATTCGCCGTGGAGACGGCCAGTGAACGCCGGGTTGTCATGCGTTTACGGTTTGCTGGACCGCTGGGAGGGGTAGGAAGGAACGTACCGAATACTTACCAATATACATGTACTGTTCGAGCACACACGATCGAAGAACCTCGAAATAACAAATTGAAGTCACGGCTACCACATAGAAGCAAAGTGCTATATTGATTGTCGTCGAGACATAACCTGGAATTCCTGCACTTGCCACCTCAACTTCGATCGATCGACAACCAAATTTTCCCATCATGGCCTCAACAATGAAAGCAGCACAGTACGACAAGGTATAAGTAATTCAGAATGCAGACTGACAATAGCTAAATATGAGTTCAGTCAAATCGAAAAGTAATCGTCAACGTTGTCCCCGTCCCTGAGCCAAGCGAAGGCCAATTCCTCATCAAAGTGACGGCGGCATCATTATGCCACTCCGATCTTATGGGTAAGTTTCAATTGCCAGAAAACCCTCCGCTCAGAGACCATGTGCTTTATGTCCAAGACGCAGACTAATCTATGTCGTAGTCGACATGCGTCCAGATGATGGAGTTCCGTTGACAATGGGCCACGAAGGCGTCGGAGTGATTGAGAAGATCCATCCCTCTTGTGCCGATCAGGGGTTTTCAGTTGGTGACAAAGTTGGTATGTTGTACATCGTCGACTGCTGTTTCGAATGCGAAGCTTGCGAAGCCTACGGGTCTCAATGCACGAATCCCAACGCTGGAGGAGCGAAGATCAAGGGACTGACCACTGATGGCTTCTTCTCGGAGTACTCACTCATTGACTGGGAGAACGTGATTCATCTTCCTTAGAACTTGCCTATGGAAAAGATGAGTCCAGTGTTCTGTGCTGGTATAACAGGTGAGGCGACACCTAACATCAATCGGAACCGATGTACTGAGATGTCTTTAGCTTTTCACTCCGTCGACAAGTGCGAGCTTCAGCCAGGTCAATGGTTCGCCGTCATAGGTTGCGGCGGCCTCGGCCAGATGTCCGTACGCTACGCCAAAGCCATGGGCCTGAAAGTCGTATGCTTGGACGTTAATGACAGCATGCTTGAGATTGTGAAGAAGAACGGAGCAGATGCTGTTTTCAACACCCGAACGAATTCGAACTATGCCGAGGAGGTCAAGAAGTTGACAGGTGCGGGCTGCCACGCTGCAGCGGTGTACAGCAACGCCTCGCCTGCATACGTAACTGCTCGCAAGGTCTTGAAGATAAATGGGCTACTGATGGTTATTGGACTACCAGATAAGCCGCTCGAGTTCCCCTCGTTCCATATCGTGGCCAACATTTACCGGATCAAAGGGTCGAACACAGGCACACCAAAGGAGATGAAGAGAGCGGTCGACTTTACTGCGAAGCACGAGATTGTGCCAGAGGTTGTTTTCCGAAAGCTCGAGGAGATGCCGCAGATGTACTAAGAGATGGAGGATGGAGTGGCCACAAAACGGATGGTCGTGGTCTTTTAGTCAATGTCTGTATTTGTCTTGACACAGCTTGTGGTGTTAGCTGTCGGAACATGAGCTTCAGTAGATGAGGCTCCCGCGGTCACATCTGTTCGAGTTGTTCTCACCTAGCCGTCAGAATGCGATGTACGAAGTTGAAAGAGATACAGAAATTAAGCCGTCGAAAGTGCCTGCCATATCTCTCTCGGCTTATTCTCGGCCCGGGTGGCGCGTCATAACCTCACCTCGAACCTCACTTTGAACATGATCGATAAGCAGCTCTCTTCTTCTCAGAACTACCTTGTTACCCACATACTTCCACCATGTCAGGCAAACCAGCACTACGCAGCCTTGCAAAGGCGCTCTCTCGACCGACCGCATCACCTTCGTCCACTTGCAAATGTCAGAGGCTTGCCACAGCTCCAAGACACTTCTCGAATGCGCCACAACACACCCCCATCTCATCTACCAGCAGAAGACTTCGGCCGACACTGCAGCCTCTGAGCCAGCCAGTGATCCGCTCATCTGTTCCAACCACGCAATCGAGGCGGACGATCTTCATACAGACCGAAACCACCCCGAACGAAGACGCGCTCAAGTTCAAGCCGAACCATACCATTCTACCAGACAACTTCCCATCTACATTCCTCGAGTACCTATCTCCTCGATCAACGTTAGCGCCACCACATCCTTCGCCGCTAGCTGCGCAACTCCTCAGCGTCGATGGAGTCACCAGCGTGTTCTACGGGAAAGACTACATCACCATAACCAAGGACAGTGCAACACCTTGGGCACACGTCAGACCTGAAGTTTACAGCCTCATCACCGAGGCCGTCACGAATGGCCAGCCGATTGTCAACACTGTCGAGAACAAGACTGGAGAAGATGGCCAGGGTTCATCGAGCTCGGAGGTGGAGGCAACATACGATCCCGAGGATGAAGAGATCGTTGGCATGATCCAAGAACTATTGGAGACTCGCATTCGACCAGCCATACAAGAAGATGGCGGAGATATCGAGTTCCGTGGTTTCCACGAGGGACAAGTCATGTTGAAGCTGCGAGGAGCGTGTCGAACTTGCGACAGCAGTACGGTGACGTTGAAGAACGGCATTGAGAGTATGCTCATGCACTACATCGATGAGGTGAAGGGTGTGCAGCAGGTCATGGATCAGGAGGAGGAGATTGCCATGAAGGAATTTGCGAAGTTCGAGGAGAAGCTGAAGGCACAGAAAGGGCCGGATGCTGTGGCTTCCACAGGTGGGAATGGCAGTCTGGATCATGCTACAGTCTAATGAGTATGTACATCTTGTTGCATCCACCTCATTGTCTGCACACGCCATTGCACTGCCAACAGTCTTCACATGAACCTTCCACCTTCTATCCCCACCTGACTTCACGTTTACTCCTGCTTTCAACTCGGCTCTGTGCAAGCACAACTCTACACCGTGCTCACTTGACTTTGCGTTTTCTGATTCGTCCTTGTTCTCCACCTCCATTGCTACTTCAACCAGCTCCTGACTCTCACTGAGCGCACCAGCAATCGCTTCAGCATCAACAAGGTGGAATCAAAAGACTCTCCCTTCTTACTACATTCCAAACTCCAAGTTCCGTCGCTCACTCGCTTCCAAGTGCTCACGTACAGCGCTCCTTCCTAATCTGGAAGCAGCAGATTGATGGTCCGTGCACCTGAAGCATATGGACGCTTCGCTCGAACACAACTCTGCTCTCTTTACAACAGCACCACTCTCTCTCAAGGTGATGTGTTCTCGAACGATGATGAGCTGGCCTACCTCTACAATGGTATGACAGCCTCGTCGTAGCAAAATCAAATGCAATGTTTCACGTTCCCGCACGGACGAAGTCTACCAATGGCGACCAGTCAGCAAGACCCTGGTTACACAACACTGGCCCAGCCTCCTCGCGAGGCTCCGCCCTTGTTTCAAGTGTGCGAGCAGTGAGATCAATGAACGATATGTGAGTGCTACAGCCCGCATGCGACCAACTTCCTGCGCTGGCATCTCGTGCGATAAAAGTCTGGGAGACAGGGGATAAGTTGGAGCAATACCAGCGCCGTTCGCTCTACGTTTTAGAGTTCCACGTTTGACTGTGTGATGCGGATTGGCCACGCACGAACCACTGGACCCTGTTTACCTCACTTCATATCTCTGCTCACTTCTTTTCTGAACTTCGACTTTGCCAGTCAGCCAACCAGCCACCACATTATTGGAACAATAGCTTCAATAAGCAGCACTAACTGACTGACTTTGACCAGACCAGACTCGCTCTTCCACACTCTTCTTCGACACAACCACTTTCTTCCACTCGCCAGCAGTACTTCCACAAGCATCAGCAGCGCATACCAAACATCAGCATCAGCACTGAGCCTACCTCAGTCACACCAAGCAACTCCACAGCACCGCAAGACAGACGCATATTTTCGCGTCGAACAAGCTCATTAACCACCACCTCATCTCAATCACACTCCACCACCACCAACACATCAATCATGCCTTGCACCAAGCCCGGCCACAACCACCAGTGGGTGACTGAGGGCAACCTCGAGATTCAGCGCTGCGAAGACCTTTGTGGCTTCTGCGGCAAGCAACAGAAGAAGGGCTGGTTCCTCCGCCGCCACGTCAAGGACATCCATTGCGGGAGGACTCACCTCAACCTCAACGTGCTTAAGGGGTGGTGAGTTGAACACATCTTTCCAAAATTTGACATATTCACTAACATTTATTAGGGAAGGCAAGCCAGACGGCAACGCTCGTCCGCACTCAGAGCAGAGCGCTGAGAACAGGCGCAAGAACAAGCTGGCTATCCGCGCTCACTCAAACACCGCCGAAGCTCAGCAGGCCGCAAACACCGTCGACCTCACCCATTTCGGCAACGACGAAGCTTTCACCAACCTCATCGCAGCCATCAATCCCGACTATAAGACCATCAACGCCACCGCCACGTACGACACTGCAGTGGGCTCGTTCGAGATGCTCGACCTGGCAGAGCCGACCACGCCAGAGCAACAAGTCAACGTCAACACGGCCGCCACCCCCGATCACCTCAACATCGGCACCGTCACTACGCCTGAGTCTATGGATCCGTCTCAGCTCGGTGCTTGCGGCTACGTCAACAACATCAGCCCGTGGACCGTGCAGCAGACGGCGCGCCTGACCATCGACCCTGGCGTGGGCCCAGTCCAGGGTGAGCGTCGCTTTCTGCCACTCGACACCGGCGCAGACTACATCCGTACGAACCTGAACAAGATCTTCACTGAGGTCCGCGCCGGAAGCGTCATCACTGACGCACAGATCCTCGGCACCGCGCAGTCGTATCTCAAAGCGTTCGCCCAAGGTGAACTCGCCTCCCCGGCCACACCGACTTGTGGTGCGTTCTTCGTGACGGGCGACAACGTCCCAGCGGCCACGTCGAACGCTGGTGAGTTCAGCTTCGCCTAGAGGTCACTGTCGGGTCCGCAAGCTTGTTGGTGAGAGATCACTGTCACGGAGATGAATGTTGTTAAGAGACCATGACCACACAGAAGGATGTTATTGAAGGTCATAAACCACGAAGAAGCGCGCATTGGGAGGTCACTGTCATGGGATTGAAGGCATTTGTTCGGTGTTGGTTGTGTGCATAGCAAGTCACTTCTAAGATACCCAAAGAGCAATGCGATTATGTGCCTTCTTGACTACTGTATCAACCACATCGTTCTCCACATCGTCGATAATGTACTGATGGACCAGATGTGACGTCGATGCCGTCGTCGCTGTCTATGAGAAAGTCTATGGCCTCACTTCATGACAAAGCTCTTCCCAACCCTTGTATTTACACAGCATGCCACCGCCATCGCCGCCCTGGCTATATCAAGCTTGAGCATGCATCGGAGAACCAGCACTGTCGTCGCCACCGGCGCTGTCGCATCTCTACCTCCCTGATAGCGACGAGGCTGCTACAGCTACCGAGCAGGTCTTTGGAGCCTGAGATGATGGGCGAGAGCTCGCACAATCGCTAGTAGCAGCGCTGGCGGGTCTCCAAGTACGCAACAAAGGCGAGCCCACTACAGTCGCCCAGCTCGCCTTCTTGAGCCTGAGATTGGTCGTGAAGGCGCGCACGGCGTACACGCCAACGCCCTTCAGTCTCTGAGTTCTCGATGGCGACGAGCCTGCTACACACGGTGACGTGGGCCTCGCGCTCCGATCCAGGCTCACGAGAGCACTGAAGAGGACCACTGGTCCAGCCTGGCCGGCCTATGCCATCTCGGAACGAGCATCGTCTGCGTTGTCAGTACAGTGCTTGCTCTCGGGGCCCATCGACGACGCAACCTTTGGCAAGCACTACAGTGGCGGCATATACGATTGCACGGCCGGAGAGCGCGCGTCTGAACTGTCGTTCTGAGTCGGCCGGTGGAAAGGTTCCCAAAGGTTCTTGGAAGAAAGCGGAGGTCCGAGATTTCTGATCTGGGTCATATTACACTGGCTATGCTACATCTGTACACAGGTCATCACTCATTACATCTCCATCAGCTCAGTCATCTTTCAGTACTCTTATAATAGTCCAATATGTCATCGTCGACGAAGACCTGGATCGTCTGCAGCATACCTCTCTTCGCGCTCTTCAGCCCAAAAGGTGCGTCTTCCGAGTTCCGCGGCGTGTTGACCTCCGGCTCGTCTGGCGCAGACTCGTTCACCGAGCTGGTGCCGACGGAGCTCACGGAGTCGTTCGTACCTTGCCGTGGTGAGGTGACGGGCTTCCGTTTCGGTACGGTAGCCATGGCAGCTGGAACAGGTCCCTCAGACGCTGGCTTGGTTCGCGCGGCGGAGTACTTTGACGAGATCTCCACTTCGATATCAAGTTGATCCCTGCGATCGGCTTTGACAAGCGATGAGCCATCCGGTAGAGTGATCTCCGGACTTCCAGGTCTGCCCGGCCTGGACTCAGCAACGAGACCGAGCAGTTTCGCTGCTTTAGCGCCTTTGATCCGGATGCGTTTGATCTTGTTTTTCTCCTCCTCTATCGATGAGATGATAGATTTTGTCGACATTGGAGGTGGTGGTAAAGCCTTGGTGGCAGTGACAGGCATGGCTTCGCCATCATCCTCAGGAGAGTCACGTATCACTGTCACCCGCTTCTCTGTTTCCGCCGTGGGCTGGCCATCTTTCTTCTCGAGCTTTTGCAGAGTGCTGGGACTGTTGCGCAAGTCTGGCGTTGGTGCCGCCGAGCTCATCGTTGAAGCGATGGATGGCGAGAGCTTTGACGGGTTGTAGAAACGCGGTGACAAAGTCTTTGGCTCCACATCCGGCGTCGACCTTCCAGACGGTGTTGTGAGATTCGCTGTCACGCTTGACTGCCAGGACGCCACACTCCGAGTGTCCTCGGTGACATTATCCTCCGCAATGCTTTTGGATTTCGTCTGAGCAACCAACAGTGCGATGGCATCTTCCTTCCGACAGTCCAGCGATCTAAGCTTGGCGAATATTATGTCCATTGATGAATTTATAGCATTGATTGAAAGGTGCTGGTCCAAGAGGGTATTGGCATAACCAGGGCCGGGCTTCTGGTCCTTTAAGTTGGAAGAGATCGCTGTGGAGAGCCTCAGACGGTCGGTACGAAGCTGTGTATATCTGGCATGAAGTGCGTCGACTTGCTTGCTAAGGCTTTGCAGTGTCGCGATCGGATCGGCTTCAGCTGCAGCAGGATCCGGCGTCTTGGCGGAGGTCCTGGCGAGGTCTGGTGTCGCAGAGCGCGAATGTGAGTTACCCTCAGAGAATGATGTAGGCAGAGCTTTGTCCATGGCGCTTGGTGGACGATCAATGGCAGGCGGGCTTTGTGGTCGGCTTCCAGCATCGGGAGTGGGAGAGCGCACGTCTCGTTTCGTGGTCTTCTTTAGTGGCTGAAGCGACGAGGTGGGCGGTCGCATCTCAAGGTCGGCCTTCTTGTGGCCATGCGCTTTCGCCGGTTCCTCACTGCGTCGTGAAGCATCAGACGTAGTGGTAGGAACGCGAGTTTCTTTGACCGGGCGTACCGTGGTGGTGGACCCTGCAGATGGACTCTGAGCTGCCGGAAGTACCGAAGTTTGCTTCGCAGCTGGAGCTGGGCTTGCACGGCCGGAATCGTGACCTCTTGTTGTACTGCTCTTAGTACTCTCTTGAGACGGCGCTGAAGGCGCGAGCTTCGGCCGTTTGCTGACACCAGAATCTTCTGCTTCCTGAACCTCGCGGTAGTGATCTCGGATACCACCAGACGTTGTTGGCAGACTGGGCATAGGTTTGTCAAGATTGGGTTTCACAGGTTTGGTGGTGGCAGAAGTTTCGACATTGCGCTCCAACGGCTTCTCTTGCACGGCAGATGCGATCCCTTGTGAAGGGACTGACGAGGGTCCTTGAGTCTGAGGTTGATTTTGGATGTGTGGCTTCTGCGCGTTCGCACTAGCTTCGTAGACTTTCTTATCCAAAGTCTGAGCTTGCGTCTCATCTCCACGTTGTTGTTCCGGACTTGGTACCCGCGATCTGTCTGCAGCTCGCGACTGCTCGGTTCGCTGTATAGCCAAAGGACTGCTTTCTTGTCTCTTCGACGGCAGAATGCGAGGCTCTCCCTCCAATTTGGCAGTGGTCCATGATTGCGCAACCCCAGTCGGAACATCCTTCGATGGCTGTCTTGGGTGTCTCGGCGGGGTGCCGATTGGCCTATTACTGGTGGTCTCCGCGGAGAGAGTACGAGTGTGATCCCTCTCCGTGAACAGTGGTGCCGGCATGCCAGACGGACGACTGACACTGGTTCCTGCAGAATGGGTCCGACCGTGCTCTCGCTCCGTGAAAGGTAGCTGTGGCAGCTGCCATTGAGAATCCAGGTCTGACCGCGCTACACTCCTGTCCAACGGCTGGCTCGAAGGTTTTGACCCGGTCTGGCTTCGGTCGTTCCCAACAATCGGAGCCGCTGATGAACTTGTCCCAGGCTTTGTCAGACCATTCTGACCCTTCTTCAATACGATCTCGCGTACGCGGAGATCGCTCCCATTACTGGAGTATGATCCCTGTTTCGCGTGCAGAATGGGTGGCATCTGTACTGGGCTGCCTTGTGCATCCACCAATGTTCCTCGCATGAGGCTGCCAGGCGTGGCAACCGCTCCGGATGAGGGCGACTCTCCATGCATTGAAGATACACCGGACTGCACTGAAGGTGTACGAGCATGGCGAGGCGACTTCGGTGGCGGAGGCGGCGGCCTGTCTTCCAGCTTCTTGATCTCGATGGTGAGTGGTGGCCTAATCTTATGAGGGCCTTGCCGGGTGGGTGGTCGTTCGGCTAATCTACTGACTGGCATGGAAAGCCCCAGACCCATTGGAGCTCCCCCCGCGTGAGAGTCTGCCTGTTTGCTTGTCCATACCGATCCTCTTGTGGGAAGGGTCTGACTGTCGCGGATGTACTCCCCAGGCGCACTGCTCGATCGGCTGCGATCTTCCTCCGATGTTCTGTACAGCGCGCCATACGCGAATGGCACGGTCGGAGAGTCTACCGGAGATTCCTGGAGAGTCGACATCGAATTGATTCCTGCTAGATGTCCTTTCTTGACGCGATTTACCGGCGTAGATCTGTCAGGCGCATTGTGCCTGGCCACCACTGCCCTTGCACTCTCATCCAGGGATATGGCTCGTTTCTTGTGGTAGTCTGAAGCTCTTTTCAACCTGTTCTTCTGTAAGGACTGCGGTGATTGAGGCGGAGTTGGCTCTACTGCTGGGAAGAGTCGATAGCTCGGTCGATGGTTCTCATGATGTCGTTCGGATGGTCGTGAGACCTGATGAAAGAACAGAGTTCCACAATTAGCCTGATGGCGCAGGCCGAACGTGGCTTTAGAGTTTAGTAACCTACCGCCTCCGAGCCTGTCGTGAGCAGACTCGCCGGGCTCTCAGCTCGAAGCATGCTGATAGGCCTCTCATGGGCACAAGAAATGGAAGAGTAGAGACTATCGTGCGAAAAAGAGACAACAGTAAAGAGGAATCGAGTATACATGTTCGAGGGGGTCCAGCCTAGTGTTGTAGATGGTCTCGAGTCAGCCCATGCATCGCACCCCAGGTCGAAACCACGCGACCAGGATCATTATACGGATTAGCTCTTCGAGACAGGCCGGCCTTTTGCACTGATCCGTGTTTCCAAATCGCGTGGCGTCCTATATCTTGATGCCGGCCTGGGGGTATCACAGGCGGTGCAAGCCATAAGAAAGCCGCACTAGACGCCTTTGCTGTGACCTCCGAGAAGTGCTGTAGATTCTGATTGCTCGTCTATAAGCACCGTCAGATACATAGGCGATCATCTGCTTCCGGAGGGTAGGGTCATCAAGATGAAACGGCAGCACCGATATCAAGGTGATCGGGTCGGGGACCGTGCAGGTGGAGTCGGGCTGCCGACGCGCTATGGGAAGGCCCGTTGTGCGCCACGAGATCGGTTGCGAGCTTCAAGGGGTTGACGAGATGTCCGTATCGGCCAGTGATGGGCAAATCGATTCTGATGCTGGGCAACTTCTTGCTGCGATCCAGGGTAACCCGATCCGTGGAGGTCGCTTCGAGGCTGGTCACAGTGAACATTCGACGCCGGAGCCCTCAAGATCTGTCGCTGTTGTGTGCTCCAAGAAGCAGTCCACAAGAAATTGCAGTTGGCATGGCAGTTCCTTCTACTGAACATTTGCCCACATTACGATTTTGCAGCAATGCTAGATCTCCAGCAGGGTCTCCATCGCCCGGGACTCCCGGTCTGCTTGAGACACAGATTTCATATGTACTTCCCCCTGTCGTTGCAATGGGTCATCGGTGACCGTTTACTCCGTCGATCGTTCAAGTTGAAATGTGCTAATGATATAAGATGACGAAGTACGACGTGGGATGTGTGTGATAGCTTGCCGGTACATAGAAAGCATTTATGTACGTTGGGAAACAATCAAGACGAGATTCGCCATCGCTTGCTTGTTCGCCAGAACTGCCGACAAGAGGCCAACACTCCTTGCGAGGGCGCTTATCCATAAAGCTGCTCCTAAAACCCCACAACAGTCGTCGAACGTACTGTAAAGCGCACAACGCCACGCGTACAGAGATGATCTTCTCTCAGCCGCGACAGGTTTGAGCCGGTGTGCACCTGGGTAGCCTGGATCAAGACTCGACCGTGGCAGTGATGACCCTGGCCTTCGCAACCATGACAGGTTTGTGTGCCTGCTGAGTAGTCAGTAAGGATTAGATATTGAAGCACCCTCGCTGGACAACTAGAAGTGGGGATAAGGGTTTGACATATGTGCAACGGCTCCGATGCTGCCACTTGCTGCAGGCCAGCCCTGCGAAGAACTCACCGAGTTGTCTTGTGCATCGTCAACCTTGTAGATCGCCGGGAAAATAGAGAGTAGCAGTGGCTTGCCTGCCAGCTCGTTGTCGTCGCCCGCGCCGTTTACATCAGTCACCAGCTCGGCTGGAAGGTCTCGGCACCGGTTTGGAGCATTGCTGGGCGCATGCCCATCCAGTACACCGCCTGCTGCGCAGTCAAAAGTCGATGCAGTTCCTGGGCGGCTGCGAAGACCTTTGCAAGTTGTGCTTCGCTGTCTGGGCGCCACTGTACATTCATCGCACCACGGAGGGCGTGATGAGCGTGATCGACCATGCAACGCACTAGCTGTTGATCGGCCTGCTGAAGCATTTCGCTTTCGTCCGCCGCGAACAATTTCCGGGTAGCAACGAGCCATTTCTTGGTCTCCGGTGCGTTCGGTACTGCAGAGGTGTTACTATTGACGGCCTGAAATATCAAGACCACTGAAACATACCGAAAGCTTCAAGGGCGAGGTGCGTGGCAGCTTCGAGACGTGGATCACTGCTACGGCCGAAGTGGGAATCTCCAAACCACTGGAGCATGACTTGTGTGATGATGCTTGTAGCGATGGATATCCAGAAGGGTTTTGGCAGTGACTGCGGGTTTGGGATGAAGGGCAGTACTGCACTCTTGACGTCGTCAGGAAGGTAATCGTACTCTACGACCACGTTAGTTTCAGCACATCCATACACAGAAGACGAAGACACTGACCGAACTTGATACCCTTGAAGGTCTTGACAGCGAAATGTTGTATGCCGTAGAAGATCTGGTCGAACTTGGTGCGAATCGCATCATCGGATAGCTGGTTGTCCATGTGAGAAGTGGCGGAGATCTGTGTCCTGAAGGATGCAACCTGCTCACGAAGACTCTCGTTTTCTTGGCGCTCGTTCTGCAAAGCCTTCTTGAGCTGGTGGGTCTCTGCCTGCGCAGTCTTTAGGGTTTGGTTCCCGTTCTCCAGATCCTTGCGAAGGTCTTGGTCGTCGTCTTGCAAGTCTAGAAACGCATTCTTAAGGTCCTCCGTCTGCTTAACAAGTGCTTCAATGTCACTATGCAGTTCTCGTTCGCGCTCGGCGTGGGTAGCCGCACTGTCCCGCGCTTTGTTGAGGTCTCCAGAAAGCGACTTGATCTTGTTGTTGGTGGAGTTCTGCAGTATATCAAGTTCCCGTCTGAGTTGATTCGTGTGCTCCTCTGCTTCTGTTGCACGCAAGCCGTCTGCGGTATTATCCAAGGACCGCAGCCACTTTCTCCTGTGCATGTGTCAGCTGACGGTGCCCAGACTGTGTTGCACGCCGTTTCGAGCTTACAACCACCATTGGGAGGTTCCTGCCATGCCGACGGAAGAAGGGGTGCTAGCTGCTCCTGCGTGCTCCTCGCTCATGGCTCGATGGCGGAGCTTACGGCTATGACGAGGAAACTGTTCGACAGCTGCTCGGAGGTCACAAAATTCCAAGACGGCAGTGCGGTGAAGCCAGGCAGCGAGGCACGGACTGCTTCTAGCAGCTTCCTAGAAGAGAAAACTTCACACTAGCGCCAAATCATCAGCACTGACCACATGGAAGAGCGTCAGCCTCTTGGTGAAGCCCTTCGAAACTCTCTCAACAAGAAGACTCACTTGGAAGTCGGTTCTCGCACAACGAGAGCACCCAAAAGCCTCCAGGCCTGTCAAGCAACCACCAAAGCCACCACCGTCATGGCAGAGACAAGCAACGAGCAGCGCATCGTCGTTGGCGTGGACTTTGGTACAACATTCTCCGGGTTAGTGATATGAGCACCAAAGTCCTGGTACTTCGATATTGATGTGTTTTGCTGACGGAGATACATTTCCCAGGGTCGCCTAAGCCTACAGTGGCAAGCCTACCACCGCAGACGACATCAACGTCATCAGGACGTGAGTGCTCCCACCAGCAAGCTCTCTGCGTTGCGAAATCATGCTCTGCTGCCGGGCGGTGTGATCCGCATCTTGAATGTGAATGGACTTCTAGAGACGGCATTTACTGACCACATTGCAGATGGCCGGGAGGAAACAATCTGACCTCCGACAAGGTCCCGTCTGAAATCGCGTACATCCAACCAAAGTCGATCCAGGGGGTCGCGGCCGAAGCAGAGGCTGATGGGTGGTCGTTCCTTACCGATGCACTCGATGAGAAGCTCAGCTTCGCTCCTCGAGGACCACAAGAGACTGCCACGAGCACGGAGAACACTATCCAGTGGGGCTGCCAAGTGCGACCCGAACAACCACGGTAAGGCATCGACGGGCGAATCCTGACCATATCGGAGACTTTGCTGATCTATATCCTTCTGTGCTTAGTCTCCGTTACGTGAAGCTGCTGTTGGACCCAACACAAGACATGCCAGACTTTGTCTCCACGAGCGAGATGAGGGAGCAGCTCGCCATCGCCGGCAAAGACGCTACTGCTATTGTTGCCGACTACCTGCGTGAAGTGTACACACACGCCTCTTCTGAGTTGGCGAAGCGCTATGGCAAGCTCTTCCTGAAGACGACGAAGCTGGAGTGGGTTCTCACCGTAAGTCGACCTCTGCGCGGCTCTCCGAGACAGCATCAAGCACTGTGCAGCGCTCTGGGTTGCGTTTAGCTCGATCAAAAGTCCGAGACACTTGCTGACCATCGCTGTAGGTGCCTGCGGTATGGTCAGACGCTGCCAAAGATGCGACCCTTACTGCGGCGAAGCTAGCCGGCATGGGCCCCGAACTCATGATGATATCCGAGCCGGAAGCTGCTGCAGTGTACACCCTGCAGGCTATTCAGCCAAACTACCTCAAGGTAGGGGACAACTTCGTCGTCGTGGATGCTGGTGGTGGCACTGTCGACCTCATCTCCTACGTAAGTGCGCGTCCTATGTGATGTGATCGTACTGTGCGCACAGCGATCGACTGACAAGCGTCCATGAGATCAAGCAGAACCGTCCATTGCGTATCGAGGAGTCCGTACCCGGCTCTGGCGCATGCTGTGGTGCCGCGCTGCTCAACATCAAGTTCGAAGAATACGTGAAGTCCAGGCTCGGAGACAAGGCGTTCGACAGATTGCTCCGTACCAAACCCAAATCGTGGCAGACTGCGATGCGCAACTTCGAGGAGTACGTTAAGCGCAATTTCGATCCCGACGACATGGAGGAGTTCAACGTAAGTCAACGTCCTCCGAGACACGATCAGACACGATGTGACGGTTTCAGACCCTCGTCGGTCAATCACAAGTCCGAGCCACTTGCTAACCCTTCCGGCGTTCTAGATCCCATTCCCAGGCGCAGACGACAACGAGGATGCAGGCCTTGAGCAAGGATTCCTCACGCTACCCGGGGCCGTAGTAGGGAAGATGTTCGGTTCGACAGTGGTCAAGATCCTTAAGTTGGTGGATGGGCAGGTCAAGCAGTTGCTGGATCAGCGCAAGACGCTGGCTGGGGTCGTCCTGGTCGGAGGGTTTGGTCAATCCCGCTTCTTGTTCAAGGCCCTCACGCGCCACTTCACAACGCCAAGCGCGATCCAGACCCATGGAGGCGAAGTCGAGATCCTGCAGCCTGCGAATGCTTGGACTGCTGTGGTCAGAGGTGCCGTGCTACGCGGCCTCGAAGGTATGTTCTCCGCGATACAACCAAGGAGATACCTATTAACCCTTTCTGTCAACAGGTGCAGAGATGGTCACCAGCCGCAAGGCGCGCCGCCACTACGGCGTCGCAGGGTCCAACTTGTTCGATTCGGCGGTTCACCCAAAGAGCTGCAAGTTTTGGGACGAGATGGATGGCGAGTGGAGGGCACGGAACCGCATGAAGTGGTTCATCACGAAGGGCTGCACGGTTTCGTCCACGGATCCGATCCTTGCTCCCTACGCATGCGACTTCACTGACGGCCGCAAGACTATGACGGTCGAGCTCATCGTCTGTGACGACGTGGCACCACCTGGCTACGATTCTCGCCCAATCGCCTCGACACGTATCTTATGCCGGATGCCCGTCAACCTCGAGACCGTTCCTACGCAGTTGTGGAAGCAGCGCGTGAGTCCTTCCGGTCTTCCCTATCAGTCCTTGCACTACGAGGTCGGCATGCAGATGGAGAGCGGGGGTCTCAAGTTCGATATGCGTGTTGATGATGTTGTGTACGGGAGCATCACGGCAACCTTCGACTAGGCGCGACCTTCTCAGGCTCGACATGAGGTCTGATGGTGCTGTGCGCGGCTGCGTTACCACAACCATTGATCATTTTGGCGCGGGAACCGCGTCACCGTCGCTTTCGTCCAATGCTGCATCGGCGTTGCTCTCGCTGCTACGAGTCGCTGGCTCGTTGGCACGACAATCGACTGGCGAGTTTTTCCTTGGTACGATATATCGAGAACACGAGATCAGGGTATGCAAAGCAGGATTTTGAGTACCGACACGAAGGCTTTGGTAGTCGAATCGGGTCCCCACCGCAATGTTGTACCTAGATCAGATCGATCCAACAGACACCCTGCATTCCATCCCATTCTCATACTAACAGTCTTCTGAATTGCGCAGGGGAGCATCCAGATCAGCCCAGTGTTTTCGTCATGATCGTGATCTTTCACCCGCCACCGCCACTCTTCCGTTTCTTGCTTGCACTACCAGCTGCATCCCCACCATCGCCCTTGCTACGGCTTTTATCAGTCTTCTGCACACTGCTGCCCGCCACCCCGTCTCCACCACCTCCTCCAGAGCTCATACGCTCCTTGCCTTTTCTGCTGCCTCTCGGCTCCTCGCCTGGCTTCAGCCGTGGTGTGTTGTCTGTTTTGTAGTCGACGAGCTTGGCTTCGTCTTCTTCCGTGAAACCTACAACGATATTCTGGAAGTGCAGACGTGTTTGGGTTAAGGACTACCTCGTGAGTCAGTGGTCCGTCCACGGCGGATGCACCTGAGATGAGGCATACTTCACATCTCTGCATCGAGAACCACGATAACTTCTCGTAGCTCTGAAGGATCTCTGCTGCTCCATTGCGGCGAGCAAGTGATTCGAATGATTCGGGGCTTTTTGGGGGTCTGCTACTGCTTGCTGCAGCGGGTGTACGAGATGAAGAGGCCATGTCTTGTTTTCAAGGTAATAGTCTAGGATGAGAATGATCTGCTCGTAAAGAGTACGGGCGTGCTCCGAGACGCTCTTCTCATGTTGCGGCACGGCACGGTGCTGCAGAGCTCCATGCTTCACAGCAGCTCGAAATGTGACAGATCACTCGGGAAGACATGCGCGACTTCCGAACACGCGACGCGCTATTCTTGGGGCTGAACTGATGGGACGCGAGCTGGGACACACCGACCGCATGGATGAAGTAAGATCCAGACTAATAAGACGAAGTGAAGTCAAAGTGACTTTGCGGCGCTTCGGGAAAGCCAAAAAGGGAAGTGGCTGTCATGTGATCGTGATGCGCTTGCCATTGATGATTGGACGAGACCTGCTCTGCGTTCGCTGCGTACCCATATGGAGAGACATTTGTCGCGGGTAGAGACATTATACTCTTGCATTGGAGCTGTTGGCATCGGGGCTGGAGCAGCCACGGAGTGAGACACCCGGCCTTCCAACAACTGTACCACCAATACTCAGGAGCCACAGGACACCGCAGCCGGCGGCGGCACAAGACACATAAGACTCGCATGATTTTGCGATAACCAAATACCGCTGCTGGACAGCGCCAATATGCCACCAACATTCAGGAACCCATGCACCTACCTCCCGCGACGGCTACAGATAGTTGCTTCCCTCGCAGCCTTCATTGTACTCTGCGTCATCTTCCTTGGAAGCTCCTCAACACCCGATCCATATCTCGAGAAGGTACCGTACGGACCACAACTCGGACAGGGCGCGCACGAAGTCGTCGATCATCTCCCGAACCCGTTCCGCACTCCAGCGCATACACCTCCGCCAGAGCAGGCGAACAGCAGATCAGGAGACACGCGATGGTTCAGCGACCTAAAGTGGAGGAACCCATTCAGCAGTAGTGTGACCATAGACGCCGAGCGTGCAGTGCTACCGCCATTGCGCGACAGACCGTGGGTGTACACTTATTTTGACGCATCTGGCAGGAGGAAGGATGAGAAGAGCAGGCTAGCGGAGCAAGAGCTCCTGCATATATGGCGAAGAGCCTGGTGGGCGCAGGGCTTCAAGCCGGTGGTGTTGAGTTCGTCTGAGGCCATGCATAATCCGCTGTATAAGAGGTTACAGCACCTGACGCTGAAGCCGGAGTTGGAGCTAGAGTTGATGAGGTGGCTGGCATGGCATAATATGGGTACAGGAATACTGTGCAATTGGCTGGCGGTCCCAATGGCGCACTACGACGACACGATCTTGAGCTTCCTGCGGACCGGACACTATCCAGTCCTGACGCGATACAAGGACCTGGACAATGGACTGTATGTTGGGACGAAGGAAGACGTGGAGTATCTCCTGAATACGGCGCTCGACTCGTCCAATCTTGAGCAAGCGTCCAGTTTGACGGAACTTGTGCCTGATAACGCGTTTACCGTCGACGATGAGCACGACGGCATCGCGTTCTACAGCACGAGCACCATCAAGGACAAGTACAGCCTGATCAGGGAGAAGCTGGAGAAAGACGACACTCGAGCGGACGGTCTGGCCATGCTTCCTACTCTGATCAACAGCCATCTACATATGACGTGGCAGAACTGGTTCACAGACGGTATTGCCGTTCTCAAGCCGCTTGCGCAGAACACCACAGCTATGATCGAGCCAGCCATAGACATTGCGACAAACCTTTCGCAGTGCTCTTTCTCGCCAATACCATCGTCGTGCCCTCCGAATCATCCAAACTGCAAACCATGCGTCAGCAGCCAGCCACCACGGATCATCACCCCACCGGTGTTCAGGAATAAAAGCAGCCTCTTCACCATCGCCACAGTCCCTCACCCCTGGACTTTACAAAGCTTGATTCACACGAAAGATGAAATGGACATCCGCTACATCCGCCGAAACACTACCCGCGACACCTGGATCATGGCCGCCACCAAAGAACTTCTCGGCACCGGCATCTCCTCGTTCGCCCGCCTCGCGCCTTTTAAAGAGGCAGTCGCATCTGAGCACGGCATCTCGCGCTCCCTTTGGCTGACCGCCGAAAGCCCACCTCGGGTCTCCAATCCCAAAGACCTCGAGGATCTGAACTGGATCTTCGGCTTCGACATTGCAGGCGCACGTCTCAAGAGCGGGAGATCCGAAACTCCTGTCCCAGGGCCAGAGCGCAGACCTCCGCCGCCGAAGCAGGAGTTCGATGGGCCGGTACCGACCGATGACCAGTTGAAGAAGCAGGACCTGCTGGTCCTCAACGGGGCGGCGTTCGTACAGGAAGGCGAGCGTAGGGGGGGAAAGAAAGAGACCATCCAGAAGCGAGAGGCGATGGAGGCGTGGAATCTTGCAGATGCGGAGATTTGGAAGTTCGTGCGTGCTTTCGCTGCGAGGAGGACGGTGGACAGGGAGGGGTGGGAGAAGGATGAAAAAAGCTATCTTGGCAAGGCTGCTTATGACAGGTGGAGGGATGTTTTACCTGGGTCGTGAAGGAAGCCGAAGACTCATTGGGCTATTGTTGTAACTGTACGCGGTTGTGTTGAGCGAGGGTGTTTAGGCGAAGATGGCTGTTGGGATTGTAGACATTGTATTATTGGGTACGGACAGTGCTTTGCTACTCGTCGTTGTAAGATAGACTCCGTGGAAACAAAGTCGCGATCTCCATGTTTAAGCTTTCCTCCACGATCAAATCCGGGATGAGGCTCGGGAGAGGAAGCCGCGATCGGGCATGGTGCACGAGGTGGGTGGGTTTCATGACGTACTGGTATTACAGTGAATCACCAACTATGCCACCTCATCTGTCTTATATTGTTTGCTGCAGTCACCTAACTGGAATCTACGAGATCTTACGAGCCTGAATAGTCCTACCGCATCTTCAAAGCAACTTCCGGACCTCACGCGACACCTTCGCCACCTACCAGATGTGGAAGCGATGACACTTCACCAGGGCATTTCGCATGCTCACCGCCGCAACCCGCAACAGCAACAGCAGATCAAGGAGTCAAAGAAGGAACTGAAGGACAACCTGCGAACTGATTGGGACTACCCGCCTTTACCAGCATTCCAGACACCCGTCCGCAGAAGTGGAGGGGTAGGCGATGATGTGGATGAGGTAGAGGAGCGTGTAGCTGGTTTCAAGTTTCATACACCTGCGAACTACCGGACCAGTGTGGTTGAAAACGCTGCAGAGGCGCCGGCATTATACTTCGAGCCGGTGGCATGGCGAGAGCGGGAGTACAGCAGCGAGAGCTCTGAGGAAACCGAGAGCGTGGCTACCGCGAGCAGTGGAGGGAGCAAGAAGAGTAACTACAAGTTCGAGGGTCCGGATAGTGTTGGCGCACAATTGCAGGATCGGAAGCTCGCAAGGAAACGGAAGAGGAAACATCTACTGGAGGAGGAGACGGCGTGCAACGATGGTCTGGCGCACTGGCTCACAAGACGAGATGCGTGGTGTGCGGCGCATACGCCGCAGCAGGTGCAGATGTTTGAGAGCAGAGAGCGTGAGCCTACAGCATCGGTTTCGGCGTCTGCTTCAGCGTCTGCAACTACGACACCCAGGACATCGACTTCTAGCACCTCAAGCACTTCGGCCGTGCTCTCGAGCCCGTCAACCACGCCTGAGATCCCGGTGCAAAGCGTGATCGGCACACGACCTCCAGCACCACCATCAGAGATCCTGATACCAGTCGCACCGACACTGTTCGCTAACCACCCAATCCGGAAGAAGATAAAACCAGACGTCTACCCCGAGATCTACTCAAAAATCATCCTGCAGTCCCGGACGCCATCTGTACCCATCAACCTGTCGGTATTGATGAAGGCACTGATCCAGGGTTGGAAAGATGACGGCGAATGGCCACCCAAGCAAGGCCCAATCGAGAAGAGTATCGGACGGAAGAAGAGCAGCGGCCATGAATCGAGTCTTAAGAGTAGCGTCAAGGCTGTTGCGAAGGTGTTAAGGATTACGGGTGGCGAGAGTAGTCACAGTAGTAGGGAGAAGGGGTGAAGATGAGAGAAGTCTCCGCGAAGATGATATTCTATTTCTATTCGAGTTGCTATCGAAAGAGCCCATCAGCGTACAAGCCGGCCAATACTTCTTCCGGTACCGCGGTCATCTCCTGTATGGAATCTTTGCGGCCCAGCAGCTTTGCGAGTCTGTCTCGCTTGCGTTGGGTTCGGGGTGGTGAAGCTGGGAAGAGAACGGCAGCATGACTGGGCAATTGGGCTGGCGGTGCTTCAACTACGTGAACGTCCCGCCTTTCTGATCCCTCTCGAAACTTTCCTGGGCCAAATTTGAATGGACCCAGAGTTTGTACGAATGGCACCTGGTCTGGAAGTCGTGGAAGAGGCTTATCGAGCCTTGCCGCTTCGCGAGTACGTCCGGATGGGCGCTCCGTCTTCGTCTTTGGTTGAAGAGGCCGAGGCGGTAGCGGCTTATCCGAGTAGTACGCCGCGACCTTGAGATCATCGTGGGAGCTCCTTCGACGCAGCCCTGGTGCAGTGGTCCGGCTGCTTTGGCCAGCTCGAGTTTCATACCGTCCTGTGTTGCTTGGTGTGGGTGTGAAGATCGCCACTGTTCTTGCTTTGCTGTGAGCATGAGCGTGAGCGTGAGCGTTGGAGGCAGAGCTTACTTCCGAACTCTGCATACGTTCGCCGAAGGTGTGCCGGCTTGATACTGAGCCAGCAGTATCGCGCGGCACTGGTTTTCGATGGTGGTAGCTGCTGTTGTGCGTGGATTAGCAGACATGTAAGTATTGCAAATCGAACTGTTCTCGGTACTGCATCGATGGAATGTCTGGATATGATGTCTCTCATTTATACGACACCTAACAAAGAACATCGAGATACAATGCAATGTATCGGATGGCCATGAACAAAGAGAACTCTTCAGAGACATATGGAGCACATGAATTGACCACTGCGAAGCCAGTAGAAAGCGGTCGTTTGACATGCCAGAGAGCATAGTCAACGGCGTACGTGATTTGAGCATGAAGTGTTTACAACAACTAGACCCTTGTCTGCCTCGTGACGACTCTTGCGCGCCGCTTCTTCGGACTTTTGCTTCTGCTGCATCGCTGGTGCTCGGGCTGGCGCTGTGAGCAGAGCTGTCAACTTGTCCATATAAGCCTGTGGAAGGTCGCCACGGATCTGAACGTTGTCGGCGATGCCCTTGAGACAGCGCAGAGATTCGAGGATGTTGCCATGGCAGAAGATCTTCTGGTACACTTCGGCGCGCTTGACGTAATGGTATCTGCCATGGCAGTCTTTGAGCATGGTAGGATTGTCCGTCGTGCCTGGTGCTGGCTTGTCCTCGATGTTGTGGCGCACTGCGTCGATCTGGCCGTCAAACAGGCTGGTGTAGCGGACTTTGAGAGTGTGGAGCTTGATACCGCTTTCGAGAATACAGCGCACCATGTTCTTGATGTTCTTCTCCAGGTTGGCAGACTCGAGTGCTCGCTTAGGGTCATCCAGCGCTCGCTTGTGTTGGACGATGACGTAGATGTGCTTGATCTTCTGGAAGTTGTGGAAGAACACGTAACACGGAGACTGTGGTGGGTAGCAGCCCGGGCTCTCGCAGCGCCAGAACGGATGCACACGCTCCCACTCCGGCAAGATAACGAAGGTGTTCTTGCCCAAGAGAACCCTGCTCGCCTCGTCGTTGATCTGCTTGCTGGCGCGCAGCAGACCACTTGCTTCAGCGATGAACTTGTAATTCTTGGTCTCCAGAGCGCCGGGCATGATGCAAAGCTGCTGCTCGATCCCGTCTATGATGTTGGCACGCACATAGTCGGAGAATGTGCCTTTGCCCGCTTTGACCTCGTCGTACTTCTCCTGATCCTCGGGGTTGAGACGGGTAACAAGGAGTTCCTCGTAGACAAGATCACGGACCTGTACAGCTGTGAGTACTGCTATACCTCCGTTGACCATGTGGGAGCTCGAGACGTACCTCACGTGGGAAGCGGAGAAATGGCGAGTCGTTCTCGACTTCTGGTTTGACTGCCTTCCCTGCAGTACCGAGGCGGACTGGCATTGCAGCGTGCTGAGTCCTCTTGCTCTTCTTGGCCGTCTGCTTCTTGCGCGCCATACTCGCGAAACGGACGCTGATGGGGTAGGTGATAAGGTGAAGGATTGATTCTGGAGATCCGAGAAGATTTAGAGCAGGGCGGGCCGGAGCTGATGCAAACGAAGCGGTGCTAGAAAGCCACGTCACTGGTGCGAACGGATGTAGTGAAGTTGCGGAAAGATGCAGATGTGAACCGCCAACCGCGTTGGCACATACTCAATCGTTTGCAAACCAACCTTAGAACTACATGATCTGTCCCCACCTCGAGATCTGTTTTCAACTATGCTACGACCTTGTCAGAATCTCCGACATTGATGGCTTAGTTCTATCGACACTCCAGCGACTGATGAAGTCCAACAAGTAGATGCTCTGCGACCAGCCGTCTCGTAAGGGGATGTGGCCCATGTCCATCCCCGTCATAAGCCTTGCACATCACACGCCAACGTGGATGAGAGCATCGGCTTCTGCGCGTCACGCAGTTGAGAGGTCGAACATCATGGCCACATCCAATCTTGGTATTTGTATGTCGATCGACGAAGGAAAAGAAGAAGTGAGGTCGAGAAGACGGGGATGGTCGACGTAGCATTCAGTCTGGTCGTGGAATTTTACATACCATATTTTAGACCACCCCTGCCTTGACAGGAGCACTCAAAAGAAACCCAGATTGCCTTACTAAAGGACTTGTAAATGTGCCTACGATGGAAGTGCCATGAGTAGCATGTCGTGGTGTCTCATGCTTTCGAACCGGCACATATGAAGGGTGCATCGGCACGTACTCGATTCATGGACCAGACAGTCACCATGGTCTCAGCACTCACTGCTTGTCTGGCCGTATCACTACTGGTCTTCTTTCCAGATTTCTACCCTTTCACCAGCCCCTTCACGGCATGGCGTACGGCCAATCAACCGCGGCCTCAGCAAGCCAGCAAACCTGTCGAGAAGTGGAACCTTCACTACCACCTGGGAGGCAATGGCCCATGGGTACCCAAGGTCGAAGGCATCGTAGATGGCGGTATCGACGTACCAGAAGGCTGCAAAGTTGAGCAAGTCCATATGGTAGGTCCTGCGATTCGTCTGGAGGTAGGTGTGGTCTCTGACTTTCTTTCTTCCCATTCGCATAGATCTCAAGGCATGCTGAACGATACCCAACCATATCAGCAGGCTTGCGTACGTATCCAGAAGAGCTTATTGCCGCAGTACATCAGCCAGAGCTAAGATCACTTCTCAGGAATGCTCGATCTGTTCAAGCGACTTCAGGAAGCCGAGGAGGCGAACATAACACTGTACGGTGACTTGGCGTTCGCAACTGACTGGAAGTTCTTCACATCCACGCCAGCTGATCACTTCGAGAGTCTGGTATCTACTGGTGTCTACGCTGGAACATTGGAAGCCTTCGAGACAGGTGTAAAGCTCAGAACGAGGTACAAAGACTTGCTTGACAACACGCTTGCGGATGGTCCGCTCTCGTTCTGGGCGAGCGACTCCGAGCGTGTAATCGACACCGCACGCTACTTCGCCGCCGGCTGCTTCGGTATCGACTGGAAGGACCTCGCGAACCTTCATATCATACCGGAGACTGCCGACCTAGGAGCCGACACTCTTACGCCAGGCCGAACGTGCCGGCGATATCGAGAGAACACAGACGAATTTGGCCACGATTATGGCTACAGGATGATGGATGCGATCAGAAGCGTGTATGAGCCGGCTATAGTAGATCGGTTGGCGGAGCACAATCCCGAGTTCTTGTTTACTGAGCACGAGATCTTCACCATGCAGCTCATGTGTGGCTTTGAGACCATCGCCAAAGACGCTAGTCCGTGGTGCGATGTCTTCACACAGGAAGAAATGGAAAGCTTCGAATATGCTCGGGACGTGATTCACTATTACAGAGCTGGCCCGGGAAATCCGTACAGCGCTTCGTTAGGATGGCTGTGGCTGAATGCAACAGCGAATCTGCTTAGAGATGGACCAGAAGTAGGACAAATGTTCTTCAGCTTGTATGTCTCGCAACCAATCACTCACCTCGATCCCTGCTGACTTACCAATAGTGTACACGACGGCGACATCATACCTCTACTGACGGCACTTGACCTATTACCGCAAGAACTTGAACTCCCAGTCATGCACATCGCTCGTAATCGCACATGGCGCACATCAGACGTCGTGCCAATGGGAGGCCGTCTCATCTTTGAGCGACTCTCCTGTGCTTCACAGCCACACTGCTGGTCCAACGCTCCATTCTACCCGAACCACGTCTATTGCGAGGAGCAGGAAGACCATGCTTTCGTTAGACTGAACGTCAACGATGGCATCGTCGCAATCCCAGGGTGCGACAGTGGGCTGGGAAGCAGTTGTCCGCTGGAGGAGTTTCTGTATCGTGTGCTCAAGCGTGGAAGCGAGATCGACGAGTTCAGGTATATCTGTGGGCTTGAGGCGGATGCTGCTGATCGTATCACGTTCTTACATCAATAGAGACATTGTTTGCACAGTCGAGAAGAGAATTGCGCGATCACTTGCCATAAATCATTCCATAATTGGAACGCTCATTATCTAGCCTCAGCCTCTATATTCTCCACCACATCACTCATAAACGCCCCCCCAAGCAATATCGCCGGCTCATCCAGACTATGATGCTCATAACTCAACGTCCCCACCCCGCCCGCCTCAAGTATCAACGACGGATTATGCGCAATATCCTTCCCCACCCACCTGCCCGCAAACGCCCTCAATATATGTCCATGCGCCACTATCAGCACATCATACGGCTCCGTCACAGTACCCTTCTTCTTCCCGATCGCATGCGCATGGAACCGCACCCGCAGGTCCTTGATAAACGCATCCAACCGCTCCGTGATCTGCTGCGGCGACTCGCCCCCCGGACATCCATCGCGCCATATATCCCACGTCCCCTCCCCGTTTTCTGCTCTCCGCTTCGCGATCTCCTGGCTCGTTACGCCCTCGTAGTCGCCGTAGTCCCATTCGCGGATCTGGTCTGTGACTTCGATCTTGGCTTTCATGCCTTCCACGCTTGAGCCTTCGAGGTCGCCGTGTTGGCCCCATGGTACTGGCTCGTTGCAACCTAGTCCAAGTAGTTCGAGAGTCCGTTGTGCGCGTTTGCGAGGCGAGACGAAGATGTGCGCGAGGTTCTTGGGCACGATCAGCCGGTCTGGCCCGACAAGGGCGCGGCCGGTGGCGCGGATGCGTTTTTCGCCGTTGGCGGTAAGGGGGATGTCGCTAACGCCAGTATGGCGGCCGTTGAGGGACCATTCAGTTTCGCCGTGGCGGATGATGAAGACGCGGGGGGTGGTCATGTTGGTGGGGCCACGCTTGTATGTCGATGTGGTATAGAGTGTCCCACAAGCTGTGAGAAAGGAACGACCTCTGGTTACAGGGGAATATACAGTGAGGAACTGCGAACCGACAGAGAGGGAGGTGGAATAATAGAGCTCAAGACGAAACCTTACAGTCAACTCTGACTTCATCCGCCGTCACCCCAATGAACCCACCTAGCTCGACCACGACTCCCGAAGACTCCGGCGATGCCTCTGTAGCGGCCCAACAAGAGCTCGACAACATGTGTTTCCAAAGCAAAGCTTACCGCAACGCTGAGCGAGGTCTGACAAAGATAGGGAGGTGTCAGGAAGTGGAGTGCCTGCCGATCTGAAGAAGGCTTGTCGGCTTCGGTCACGTGCGAGTCCTGTCATCCTATGAGCTCAGAACAGTCCAGTATGTTCAAGACACTAAAGAAGTGAGTGTACTGAAGTTTAAGAACCGCGCATATATGCCCACATTATCTGCTACATCACCCATCCAGAAGAACCCTGGAGTCATACTCGCAATGCCATGCTCACATCCGCTGCTTCTATCCATTTGACGCCACCAGTCTCGTCCATCCGGACATTAAACAATACCATCTAGACCGCCCGTTGCACGATGTCGGCGCTCATGCTTTCTTTCCCGCTCGCTCGCTGAGACGACGAATATCCCAATGCCGATCAAACCAAAGAAGTTCCACCAAAGCCAGAATCTGGCTCGCCCCTTGTGCGAGGACCGAAGGCGACAAACGAAACCCACCCAGGAGCGCCGACATGCATGCTGATTAGACCCGATCCCACTCCTATCTCAAATGTTGCGGGTCAAAATGCAAAGTGCTCCGATATGTACGTGTGGCCCCGTCCCAGATGCAATGAAAAGAAGTCGCTTTGTGCCAGCGCGCCGTCTATAATAAGGATTCCAGTCGCCGTCAGAATGATTGTGTCGCACTTCGAAGAATGCTCGCTCGCTCGCGGTCGTGTTCGTGCTTGTGGTTGGGTCGGTCCACAAGAGAGATGCGATATGTCGAGTTGAGAAGAGAGTCCGATCTCGGAAGACGTGTCGTGAAGCGTGGTGTCCTTGTAGCTCTACTGCGGCTGATGTTGATGCGGTAAGAAGAGATCTGCTTGCTTTTCGTGCGCAGTCTGTCCACGCGGTCCCGGATGCTCGGACAGTGCAGAGGAAGTATGTAAGGTGAATGCTTGTTGATGTGTCCGCCGGTTTAAGCTATCCGAAGTCTTCGTCGTGTGCAAGAGGTCGTAAAATCGTGGTCGACACATTTAGCGGACGCCGATCGGAGCGCGTGGGCCTAAGCTGCTGGAAGAGCTGTGGGCGGAGGGTTCAGAGTCTATGGGCGCAGAGCGGCCACTCTCACCACTCCCCGCGCTAGCGCTCGCAGAACCGGTCAGACTGCGTACTTGAGGCACCGAAAGCGCTTTGGGTGGGTACAAATTGCTCACCCCAGTTTGTTGCTCTATCTGCTGCGGAGCCACAGCATTCCCGTGCCCTGGCGGATGCCTAGGTATCGGTTGTCGCACACCCGGTGGGCTCGGTCTTCCGTTCATGCCGTTGGTGTAGCCATTCGGTGGCGAAGGACGAAGGTTGGCTCTCGGACCAGGACTGAGAGGGTTGCCAGGTGACTGGCTGCCTCTCCTGTCCACTGGCCCAGGATATGGGCCTCTCTGGCCACCACCAAACCCGTTCGGTCCTGGTCCACCCGGACCGTGCTGCAGCTCACTGAGACGCTCCGCCGTCAATGAGTTCGTTCTTGATTCCTGTCCTATATTATGCCTGTCAACGTTGCCGTACCGGTCAGAGCTGTAGCCCATCAGTGGGTTATTCATCAGCTGCTCGCGAAGATTCGGCATTTCGCTCATGATGGTGGCGCTCGTTCGATTGTTCTTGGCAGGTGGTCTCCTGCCGTAACCATTGCGACCGCCTCGCGACGGTGGGCCATTGCCTTCGGGATTGTTCCGTAATTGACTCGCACTAGGAGCTTTGCGTGTCCTCCTGGAGGTGACACTCATCATGTCGAAATTCTCATCTACTGGCGCCATGCCCGGTGCACCTGTCGGATCGAAGTAGTCCTCTCCCTCCTCGTCATCATCGTCGTACACAGCTGGAGGCGGTCGACCTCCACCTCCACCTCCACCACCGCGACGCATGTTGTATTCGCGCTCACGCAGAGCCAGCTCCTTCTGCCGTAAGGCAAGCTCACGCTCTCTTATTGCCAGATCAGGATGCGAGCCATTCGCCATGTCATACCCAAGATCTGCGCCACCGCCTGCTCCGCCGTCTTGTATGTTCTCGTATAGCATCACATGGCTAAACTCTTCCAGGTCTGAATTGCCTTCGATCGAGGCACGACGGGACATATGAGGTGGTGGTCCTCGAGGAGTGTACCCGTTGCCGTTCATCCCTCGCGGTGGAGGATAGCCATTCATTGACGGTGGCCCTCTTCTCGGTGGAGGAGGTCCACCAGCTTGCGAAGGTGCTCTGCTTCCGGGTCCTCTTCCGTTCGCCATTGGCGGCCGTCCGTGAGGTGGTGGTCCTCCATACGGCGGGCCACGCGGAGGCGGCGGACCTCCCATGGATGACATTCGTGGTTGCGGGTGTGGTGGAGGCGGTGCTTGTTGCGTCGCGACTGGTGAAGGAGGATTTGGCTGTGCGGGGCGGGTTTGGTTGATGGTGTTGGCGTTGTGGAGGATGGCGTAGAGTGTCTCGATTCGCGGGACTGAAACATCGACTTCTTGCGCAAGCTTGATGGGCGAGCCGAGGAAAGTCTCGACCTCCATGGGCCGCCTTGCCATGAAGTCTTGGTACATGATGCTTTGCGTTTCGGAAGGCACAATCATCTGCTCCATCGTCTGTTCTCTGAAGCCAGGCTTGAATTGGCAGCCCTGAGCCTTCGCGATGGTAAGGAGTTCGTCAATGACACCTGTGATGAGAGGGCGTACGCCGGTCTTTTCCAGGAGCTCGGCGTGAGTTGGAGTCTCGAAGACTACGGAGGTAGGGTGGAACGCAATAGGCCTAGATGTTCCGTTAGCAGTGTTTTGCGCGCCTCCCATGCAAATGTACTCACCCAACCATCCGCTCGTACTGCTGCTGTCGAATGTTTGGCGACACTTCACACTCCACTTGTCCAGACTTCAACGTCATAGATAGCGCCTCTGCCATATCTGTCTGTATCGATGCCGGTATTGATGGATTCTTGCTCGCAGCTCCAACCCAGAGATCTGTGCCTCCCTTATGCTCGAACTCACTTGCACCTAATTGTGAGATCTCTACCCCTGACACCAGCGAGAGGACGACGTTCGTTGGGAAGCGTTGCTCGAGGTACGACTCAATGCCGAGATTGTGTGTGGTGTTGACGAGGATGCAGGTGTGCTGCGGTGAGACGACCGATTCGATCACAGACGCCAGATCGTAGACATCTGGTAGCGCCTTGACACAGAGGACGACGTAGTCGAAGGAGGCTCTCGATGTGCTCGCTGCCTCTTCGGGTGTTCGGACGACTGTGAGGCACAGGTCAGTACAGTGTCTCTGTCTTAGGCAAGGGTGGCGCCGTACCATGTCTCGGCTTGAAGCGCTCGTTGCCGAACTTGCTCGATCTGTTTGGCAGTGTCAGTGAAAGCCTTGAGCGCAATACCAAGCCATCATACCTGAATGAGATGCCGTATTGGTGCACGGATTCGTAGCCACTCTTCCACACAAGCGTCACGTCGCAGGCATTAGTCGCCGACAGTCGCCAGGAGAGGAAGGCAGAAACCCCATTGCCGCCCACTGTCAGCACATTCTGAATTAGCCGAGTCATGTTGAGGTAGTAATACAGTGATAAGAAGGGAGTGTTTCTCGACAGAAGTGTTTCTGCGAGTCGACCAGGTCCATGATTTCGATGAGGAAAAGTGGAGCTGGGCCGCATTGTCTCCCGAGAATGGCGACGAAGGATGATTGCAAAGACACTCACCGGACAGGATGCGCAGTCGGGGTGTCGCTGGAGGCATTGTGGGTGCGTGTATGCTGGCGCTGTCGTGAAGAGGTGTCGTGGGTGCGGAGAGAGGGTGTAAGAAGCCGCGTCACGTCGTGGGATGAGGTCGAGGCTGCAACAATTCTTCGCCAAGAACGCGGTCAAACGAGGGTGACGGTATGGCCAACAATACAGGAGTGTCGCGCGGGTGAGGAGGAGGGAGGCGGTGGTGTAGCGAGCGTGAGGTCGGAAGTGAGGTGGTACTGATGATGGAGAAGGCGTGGTGCGAAGGGGCAGCAGGCAGGTGCTTGTAAAGAGTACGGATAGGTCCCTGCCAATCACGCCCAAGGCAGCTGCTGGCCTGTGACGCCGTCGACTTGTTGCTGCAGGACACGACAACCGGGAAGCGCAGGTGCGGTGATACGATAGAAAGCGGAATTTGCGTTGCGCAGTCTACACACATCACGTTTCTCGCGTGGACGTCCGCCGGGAGCACAGACAGACACATGGGAGTGGCTGGCAAATCGTCCGTTTCGCTTTTAGAATTCACACCCCGGTTCATAATGATGCTTGCTCTAGACCATGCGCGGCGAAGATAACCATGTTATAATTCAACCAGGTCTTATCATAAGAAGCACAACAGCGCCCATCTCGCCCCGCGGCAACCACACAGCCTACCACATCACCGACTCTCGAAGTCGTCCTTCGATGCACTCACGAACACCACATACAACGCACCGGCCGAATGTAGATGCATCGTCGAGATACGCTATCGACCACCTGGCGCGCTATAGCCGTCTCTGGACGTTGTCCTATTTGACGGCTCGCCCCTTCAGACAAATTTCCACTTTGAGCACAGCCTTAACAATCTATACCTCAGCAACGACCACCTGCACAGAACATTCTGCCCAGTCAACCATGAATCGAACCAAATCCTTATCGCGATGGCCAGGCGCGTGCCCAAATGAGCAGTGAACGGCCATACAAGGACATTCCCTCCTGCCAAGCTCCACGCGCAGGAACGGTGAACTGCTCTGCACGTCGAATGCTTGTCAGTGTTTCATCAGAGCTCTTTTGCCTCACCTCAACGCTTTACTCTTGCGAAAAGTCAACGGGATCAGCCTTATACGTTGATGTACGTCAGTAACGGTCACCCCCTGTCTTATACATCCCGGGACCCGGTCGATTTTAATGCCGGAAAATCCTTCATATATCGGGAACCGGCTTCATCTTTCGTTGCGCGGCTGCCTGCGGATGATCTACCTCGCTCCCCATAACCGTCCAATAGATCCAACGGGCTCGTTTGACATTTCGCACAAAGATTTTCTAGTTGCGGTGATGAAGGCGCACGATATCCGCTCGAGATCGACAGAAGCTCGCATCCCTTAGCGCGCAATTGTGCATACACCTCGAAAATAGCATCGACGAGGAACGGCTATCACAGGCCGCTCGCCACATCAGGATGTCTGGCCTGGCCTCGCAGCTTCAAGCTTTCGTGGTCGTCCGAAGCGAGTGGCCTTCAAGTGTCATCTTGAAGAGATTCCTTTCGCACCGCAGCTCGCCCCTGAGCAATGAATAGCCACTGACTCGCACAGCAGCGATTGCTCTTAGCACGACATGGACAATGGCATTGATACCCGATCTGCAAAGCCGCTGGCAAGTGGTCACAGCAGTGACCCGCAGAGCCAACAAAGCGCTCCCAATGTTGAGGCAATGAATATTTCACGTTGAGTACAGGTACATTATGCCGTTTCTATTCGACAATTTGACAATCAACTTCATTACTTCCCTATATCATTATATCTTGACCTGCTAAAACAAGACCCGAATCAAGCACTGCTCACACAACACAACAGCTATGCTTTGAACGTCTTTCGCTCTGTCTCTGATCCAGAAACGACCTCATTGATCCATTCAATGATAATCTCCGCCGCACCAGGATTGCCCATATGACCCTTGCCCTCCATAAAGCGGACGTCCTTCATCCTCCCCCTCGCAGCAACGAGAATGCTATCCTCGATCGGAAAGATGGAGTCCTCCAAGCCGTTGACGATGAAAAGCCGACACGACGGCTTATCTAGGATATGTCCATTGTCCTCCAGGCTGAATTTCTGCTTCGGCTCATCGGCGACGAGCTCATCGACACTGCCGTAGCCAAACTTGTAGGCGATAGCATCGGCGAGAGCGAACGGATCTTCCATATGGTTCATCGCTCGAATCCACTCCGGCTCAAGCATACGATGGCTCCACCCGCCTTGGCCGACTGATGCGAGGAGCCGATCGGCGTGGGTGTGAGCGATGCGGAAGGCGTAGTAGCCTCCCGTGCTGACACCTCTGGCGACAATTTTCTGGTCGTCGAGGCCGTACTACTACTTGTTGGCAGAAATCCAGTCGAGAACGCTACTCCATTGGCGATCTGGAGACTCGGGGTCGTTTGGCGCTGCAGGTGAGTCGCCTGTGCCTGGTATTTCGACGCTGAGGACAGCGAAGCCTGCCTTGATGTGCGCGTCCGTCCTGTTGGTGTGGTCTGTCCGGTAAGCATCCAGGCCGCAGATGAAGAGCAACACCGGCCAGCCTGACGCTGGTTTCGTGCCTTTGGGAACCCGAAGGTAGGCTGGAATTTCAACCTTCTTGTCTGCTCCAGCGGCATGTGTGAACGGGATCAACACTTCCTGGTTCGGGGGATCGAGGTACTTCCCACCACGCAGGTAAGCGTCCTTGCCGAGTTTTCAGGCTTCCTGAGATAATTTGGACCGGTTGACAGGGAAGCGAGCGATGCGATACACAGCACCGGCACGAAGAAAGAGCTCTTCGGCCTTTTCGATGTCATTGGCAGATTCTGCTTCCTCGGCTTGCTTTACCAGGCTCGCACCCACTGGCAGGAATGGAGTCGCATATGCGTCCGGATCGTAGAGGATGCTGGAATCGTCGTTTGAAGTGTTGATCAGACCCTCGAAGATTGGATCGAAGTCTTCGACTTTGCCATCGACGAATGGGTAAATACCCATTGAACAGGGTCGTCGCCATTTGCCGTTCCAGAGAGAAGATACAGCAGAGTGATGTGCGAAGGCTGTCGGGTTATCGATGGTCGACTGGATATGGAATGGTGGAGGTGGGTTGACTGCTGCCATGTTCTCTCTGATGTTGTTGAGTGTACGGTCCGAAGGTTGATGGTTTGATGGAAGCGAACGGCAATCTGCTTGATTTCGTGCTGTTATATGCTACCATCGGGACGAGGCTCGAAATCGGGACTGCGCATCGTCACCGGTTTACCGTACGGAGGTTGTCTAGTCTGACATGGTACTCTTCGTCGCGGACTCCTCGCGCAAACTCAAGCTCACCGACAATGGATTCATGTCCGAAACCAGCCCGATCGCAGCCCGAAACCAGCCCGAAGACCACGGATTTCCACACAGTCCTTGGGAGCGAACATTATCACGATTTCGCGTCGTCACGAAGCTGCCGAGTGTGTTATACTGTCTGCACACTATTGAAGCTCTATCGGCTGTTGCCTTTGGGCGAATCTCCAGCACTTCGGCTTTGCGGCTTCGTGCAGAAGGACGCGAGGCAAAATTGCAATTGAGCGAGTGTGAGGGGGAGTGAAGAGACACTATCTGGTGTAACTCATATTTGTCGTACTTACATGGCCATCTTACATCAGCTTTGAGGCAAAATCTTGGCCTTCGGGCCCAGCAAGAAGGCTTTCAGCAGCCAGTATGCCACGAGGTGTACGGAGTATATATGGCTTCTCCGGCATCACCTTGCTTCGTAGAGGCAGGTCGAGTATCTGAAACACATCGCCACTCCTTATAAGGGCTGTTATACATGCTCGAGATGCAAGTACAGCATATGTGCTGTTGCTTGGCCAGCAGCTGCATACCGCCACACATACAGTAGTCTGGGCTTTGTATCAAACTAGCACACCGCATCCCTTCTAGATCGGCAGATGGACAATATACCATAGAGGCAGATGTTGAGATCGCACCCTATAAATTGCCAATGCTGCATCGATTTGCAGACATCAAGACGTCAGCGTCACATTCGATCTCTTGGCCAATTACGGGTAACATCCCTGAGCTATATCAAATCTCAGCATCAAGCTCGTCTCGTTTCTGAGACAGCACCATCCGGCAATCGGCTGACTGCGAACCCGATGGTGAACCACAGACCTGTGGGCTAAAGCACTTCTTCGATCTGGCTCTATGCTCCTGCCAAATCTTACTCCTAACTGCAGTGTCGATATGATCCAATCAAATCAATTGAGGTATTGGTGAGTGGTGTGACGCTGCTAACCAGTGGGGCAGGTTTAATATAAACGCTGGTGCGTTTGAAACCATACGTACAGCCAGCGCCGCAAGCCTACTCTACTTTCAGCGACAACCTTCGTAGAGAAAGCTCCATCTGCTCGAGCAATGCGCTTCACCGTCGTTGATTCACAGAGCGGACAAAACCGCTGCTTCGGAAGCAACATTCACCATTTCTCAGTTCTCCAGTCCCAGCATTTCGATCAAAGTTCATCCTTCTCAGCTTGTGCCCTCGACTTTGACCTCGCCCTCATCTTCACATCGTTGTCCATCCCAGACGGACGCAACGACTTCCTTCTCCCTCTTGTGGCCGACTTGCCCGGAATATCCGCACTATCCGGAAGCTGATCACCCAGCATCGTGAACTCGCTCGGCATCAGACGAACCCTGCGCATCTCTTCCGGGTACAGCGCTTTCTGTGTCCGCCTCACAGACCAGGGAAAAACAACAGTGAACGCTGCGCTGATCACCAAGACTGGGATGGCAACGTACAGATACCAGATTGCGGGCCAGTTGACGGTCGTCATGCCGAACAGCGACGCCAGGAACGATAAGGGCAAGAAGAGTGTAGCGATGATGGCGAGAAATTGCGAGTTATCTGCTTGCACCGCATTCTGGATGTTGAACTCGAGGTCGAGCAGGTTGTTGAAACGTTCTTTGAGGTTATCGACCGAAGAGTCATAGTGCTGCAAGTCGTCGATCGCGTCGTCGAGATCGTCCCATAGCGGATCTTGCTGCTCGTCCTGTGGCACTTCGCTTTTGAGCTTTTGTAGCTTCTGGAACGATCGAGTGTGGAAGCTGAGGTACTCTTTCATCTCGTAGATCCTGTCGACTTCTGAGTGCGCCATCCGAGCTCTCATCTTGACGGGTAGATGTCGCCCGTGAGAGTTCTTTTCCGCCTCGTCAAGACGTTCAATGACTTGGTGGATGATGTTCTGCCAGTCGGTAAGGAGCCAGTACAACTGCATGAACAGCCAGCAGATCCCTTCCTCATCCTCACGCGGTTGGCCAAAGTCTTCGTTTTTGTACAGGAAGCCGAACATGAGCTCTGAGACAACATAGTCGCTTACTTGATCCTGGTGGGTGAAGACAATGGAGACAGAAACATCGCGGTCGATCAAGCAAGCGCTGCGGCCTTTCTGCCATACGCCTAAGCGATATCGGAAGAAGGAGATGTCGGGCAGCTCCCAGTCTTCGCCTTTTCGCGGCTCCATGCCAACGGACCAGTAGTAGACTTGCGGCACGTTCATGTGGTCAATGATAAAAGTCCACGGCACGAATCTGCCCTTCTTGCTGGCTTTCTCGGGAAACTGCATGGTGTGAGCGAACTGCACTTCGCGATCCAGGTCTGAGATGTCGCTCCAGTGATCTTGAATGCAGGAATTGAGGATCGTTTCCAGCCATGGTTGGTAGCCATTGATGGCGATGATGAGTGGATCTCTTGGGAATTCGCGTACTTGACCTTCAACTAGCCTTGCGAATCGGCCTGCGTCGCGTGGACCAGTGACTTGGATCTCATGGTAGTGTCGAGAAGCTCTCCTGCTTCCGACTCGTATGAGGATCGATCCATCGCCATAGCTCCACGACTTCCTGCGGTGGAGATGTCGTCGTCTGCTCGCCATCGAGAATGCTTGACCTGCTTGGCGAAGCTTGATGTCTGCAGGATTCCAGGTTAGCTAGATGTTGTTGTTAGATCCTCTTCGGAGACCACCAAGGAGGCGCGCAAATCAGGAAGACAACTTTCATTTGGCCTCTTCGCCATTCACGTCTGGATCATCCGAGGTCACGTTCATCAGCACTCCGTTTGTTCATCCGCGTGGCTGCTTAGCGCGCCTGCTTACGACAACTGAGTTTCAGTAAAGCTTAAACATCGCTCCAGACGAACGCAGTTCGAGGAGCCGAGCTTTACAAAGAAACCGATGTGGTTTTAAAAGGCTCTTTATTTCGAGGTCAGTCTATTCAATGGGGTATTTTCGAAAAGCCATATCCAACCCGTCAACCATCAGTCGACCAGTAAAAGCTCATGAGCTTTCCCTCCTACTCGAATTGCTGCCGCCGCTGGCAGACGGACCTGCTTCATCCTCATCGTCTCCATCATCATCATCCTCGTCATCTTCATCCTCTTTCCTCCTCGCCCTCCACCAGTCTCTCTTTAACAAATCCGAAAATAACGCTCCGCCATCATGATGATGATGCTGCCCACTCACGTTCCTTCGCTTGCCGCTGACACTCCTGCCTTTCCGCACCTGCGAAGGTAGTGTCTTCGACCTTTTGGGCCGACCAAAGCCCAGATCACCAAATTGAGTGAGACCATCAGCTTCCAGAGTCCTTCCACCGCTCGACCGCCGTCGTTGGCGCTGCCGATGATGTCCGGCGCTTGCTGGTCTTTCGTTTGGTCCCGGAGGAGTGTGTTCACCGGACTGGAAAGTACCATAAGCAGCTTCGGTGTCGTCGCCGAGCTCCTTCCATATCTGGCTGACTTCTTTGAGGGTATGAGCACGTTTGCGACGGCCGAAGCCCAACATCGACGTCTTGCTACGCGTACGGATTCGATCCTTACCCAGTAGCGCGCTCGACTCTACCTCGCTTTCGAAGTCATCATCGGAGGCTATAGCAGATTCATTCGTATCATCGTCTGGATCCGCTGTGAATCCCAGCCCAGGGGTGAGCAAGGTCTGCGGGATGTCTGATTGTGCCATGGGCGGGTGATCGGGGTCATCCTCATCTTGCAAGCGCCAACTGAGTGCAAGAACGCCTGCCAGGAGAATCACGGTGCCGAGCGCGATGAGACATGCGTGGAGCACAGGCAAGCGGTCCATTTGCCGGAAGTAGATTAGACCGTCCAAGATGGCGACGATGTTGTAGATGCAGAAGACAAAAGGGTAGAGAACGCTTGTCGATATGAGTTTGAGGCCAAGGTGAAGGTAGTAGAGCTGCGATAGGGCCAAAACCAAGAAGGCGACGAGGAGAAGCCATGATTGATATCCACTGAACTGATTGCTTTTGTCCGCAACGCTGCGAACAATAAGCTCGACAGCGCTCTTCGCCAGTAGTAGCGCGTGTGCTGAGAGTATGCCAGATACCATGCCATAGCTCATGCCTCTAATCAAGCGTATCCGCGCGCTGTCCCGGCGGTTCGAAGATATGCATTTTCGTAGCGTGAAGTCCGTAACCAGTACTCCCAGCACGAACACCAAGGATAGTATGAACCAAACCAAGAATCCCGGTTGGTGTAACAGCTCCAATAATTGCCCAAGATTGTGACTCGGCTCTGGAAGCGCAGAAAACAAGCTGATCAATACTGCGCCAGCGGCAACCAGCACGGTGCCGTAACCCGTCCTCCTCGTCCAAGGCTCTTTTAGCAGCAAGCTTGCCAGCAGCGAATTGAACACCAGTCCGCTGGCTTGCAAGGTACTCAACAGAGGCAGAGGCAGTGTGGTAATCTGGATCGAGCTGCCAATGATGTTGGCAATCAGGAAGAGGAACATGCCAATCTGCCATTGTCGTCGTCGATACGGCGGGCGTCGCGGAAGGTGGTCTTCCTTCTCATCCTCCAGCATGTGCGATTTCCGCTGAAGTGTGAGGCCAACTGACTGCACGCATGTCGATATGAGGCCCACGACGATGCCGAGCGCTACCAGAGCGCCAGGTGATGCGTTCGCCATTGTGTTCGAAGGGGTATAGTATACAGGTTCAGTCGTTGTTATCGCTGCGCAGTATCCATATTGTGGTAAGATAGGGCAAGAGCACTTGCTGTTGCGTTGCGATCACCGATGTAGAAGGTGCTGATGGCGTGGTGTGATGAGGCGCTGGAAATGTGCTTGCTAACGTCGCTGGCATGACGCCGATGGCACCTGCTGATGATCGCGCAAGGTTCAGCCTCGCGGCCGGATCCCTCTTCCGCAAGCTTGAATCAGCCGCCTACGTCGGTCACATTCCTGACCATTTATGTTCGACGACAAGGGATGAAAGATATCTTCGACGAGAGCATGAGAGAATGGAGCCGAATCAGGTGGAGCGAAAGACATTAATCCACTATGGACTACATGTGTATTGTGCCAAAGCATCAAAACCTTCTCAAATGCTAACAGAACTGCAAACACCTACTCCCAATCGCGCTGTATCAACTAACTCCACATCCCATTGTGCGCAGTACACTGACCGCCAGCCGGACACGTCGTCTTCGTCTTCGTGAGCGACAGCGTGGTCGTTCTGGTGTGCTGCGCAGCACAAACAGTCTTCGTGATGACTACCACGCCACCGTTCCCACCGCTTCCCTTCACCTTCTTCAGCCCGAGACCACAGCTAACAGGTGTAACAACGTTGCTCACGGCACCAAGCAATTTGCAAGTGCCTGTACAGCTCAAATTAATGGCCTCACATCGTGGTTCATCGTCGCAGTACTCCATACAGGCCTGCAGGCTCACACCTCTCACCTGCCGCTTGCGTAGGCGAGGCATGGTAGAATTCGTGGTGGAGATGATGTTGCCGGAGTACTGTGAATTGCAGCGGACCCGGTATTGGACACCTCGTGAGTCGGCCGTGAGACCGTGATTGAGACCAGGACAGATGTCGTCAATAGCGGGAGGTTGGGTAGAACCTCCAGTCTGTGAAGGAGTGCCACCGTTGCCGCCGGGGGATGTGCCGGAAGGATAGCCGTCGGGACCACCGCCGGTGTTCGAGCCACCAGTCGCGGATGTGCCACCAGTCATTGTGCCACCGTTGCCGCCCGAGACTGAACCCGGGCCTCCACTGCCACCAGTCTGCGATGGCGAGCCTGGCGTGGAAGCGCCACCGTTGCCTCCAGATGCTGAGTTCGACCCTTGACTTCCTGAAGAAGCTCCATTCGTGGGCTGCGATCCACCACCCATTGTCCCAGAGCCGCTATTGCCACCTGTCATCGTAGAGACCTGACCATTGCTACCGGTGGTGACAACAGAGCCTCCCGAGACAGTGCCAGACGCTCCACCGCTGGTGGTCGCAGACGATGTACCGCTCGTGAGCCCGCTATAGCCTCCTCCATCGACAGGTCCAGGCCCACCGTTAGTCGGTGCGCCTCTTGCAGAAGACTGAGAAGCATCACTTCCGGTGCCACTGTTCCCGCCAGTCATAGAACCAGACCCACCCTGCGAGATGGCAGTAGTTGGCCCAGATCCACTACCACCGGAGGAGCTGGCTGTGGGCTGTCCATTGTTGCCAGTCTGCGTATAGCCATCAGGGGGACCACCATCCGTGGAGACACCACTGGCACCTGTGGTAGTAGCACCATTCGAGACCGGTGCCGTCGATACCACCATCGAGCTTGTCGAAGTAGGCGGTACGGTATAGATTGTCTCAACATCAGCTGGTCTGGTCGCCGCAACAGCATCCGAACCGGCCACGGTAGTGTTGCCCGTGACTTCACTGAGGATCTGACATTCATTGCCGACATAATTGACAGCCACACATCCTGGAGTGGCATCGCAGAGCGTCAGACATGAGCCGACGTTTGGCTTGACGGCGCGCATAGTGATTCTGCCAGTGTAGACAGTGCCGCAAGTGACGTTGAAGGCGTTGCCGTAAGGATCGGTGCAAGCATCTCCGCTCGTGTGTTGGGCGCCGCAAGACTGCGAAGGGCAAGCTGGAAGGGTGCTCGTCGATGAGAAAGGTTCCTGTGTGGATGACGCCGGGGTGCTTTGGTCTGGCGGAGGTGTTACGGATGGGTTTTGGCTAGACATCGCGTTTGACGATCCAGCCGCCGACGAGCTCTGCACAAGAGCAGAGGATGAGCTTTGCACGCCAGGCGAGGTTGAGCCTGCACCGCCGTTGGAGGTGGAAGAAATACCCTGGGAGGACGAGGCCGCTGGGCTGCTGCTACTTGCCGCTGACGACGCTCCATTACCGGACTGCGATGTGACCGCTGCAGAACTGCTTGACGTGCGTCCAGGTGTCTGTTGGGAGCTGGTCTGGCTGTTGCCAGCACCCGTTGAGGACGATCCTGGAGCACTCGAGACAGAGCCACCGTTCGAAGAAACTGCTATGGGCGATGAAGCTGACCGAGCAGTGCTGGATGTGCCCATATTTGTGCTCGAACCCGACGGCTGCATACTGGACGCGCTCGGAGCGAACACTGAGAGAAGTACGGCAGCGTTGGTGCCTTGCCCAGGAGAACTGCCAAGATACTCGCTTTTGAGGTAGCATCTGGCCCCAACGTAAGTCACGGCAACGCAACGAGGACTGTATGCGCTGCAAGCATTGATACAACTGCCTAGGTTCGGCTGCGCGGAGTCTGCCACAGCTCCAGGGTTTGTATCCGTGTTGCACAACACCATGTACTGGTTACCACTGTCGTCTGCAAAGGTCGTTCCATTCGCTGATGGGCACTGAGGTCCGGATGGCGATGGTGATGGCGACGGCGAGGTGACTGAGGAAGACATCACGATGCTCTGCGCTGTTGAACTTTGTCCACTGGTAGTGGTAACCCCAGCTCCATTGGACAACGAATCAGCAGGCGCAGAAGAGGTCTGAGTTGGGCCAGATGACGAAGTTGTGGAGCTGAACACGCGAATACCGGCCACGAAGCCTGAAGGTCCAGGAACAGATCTCTGGGGAGCATGCTTCAGGTAGCAAGCAGCACCTCCGCCGTCAGGATATGGAGCCCAGACGAATGCTGCACATGTGTCGGTTGTGTCACATGCGTTCTGACACACAGTGAAGTCGTTAGAAGCAAAGTAACGGGTATCAAATGATCCGCCCCCGGCATTGTCCGTGTCTGAGCTGCTGTACAGTGTGTATGGAACACCGTTGGTATCTGTGGCAACGGCTCCATCCTGGAACGAGACAGTGGATGCGATTGACGACGAAGAACTTGCTTGCAAAATAGTGGTGCTCTGGCCCGCAGTATCGGTGGAGCTAGTTGTCTGTACTCCTGAAGTGTCAGAGCTGGTGCGGCTGCGCGTGCGGGTTCGGGTAGAAGAGCTGGAACTCGTGGTCTGCGCGTCCGAGGACGATGTGGTCGTAGATAGTCCCTGGTTAGTGTCCGTGCTGGTGGAAGTACCTGAAGGAATTGTACTGTCGCCTATGTCAGAACTTGTCGTGGTAGTGAACGAAGCAGTCCGGGTCCGGGTCCGGGTCGACGAGCTCAAGCTAGTGCTCGATGTGCCTTGGTCTGTTTGGGTGCCACTGGTCGACGAGGCAGAAGTACCACCGATATCTGTGCTAGTTGGAGTGTCTGAACTCTGTGTACTTCCAGTGCTGGTCCTAGTGCCACTCCCAGTCCTAGTTCGCGTTCGTGTCGATGAAGAAGAAGATGATGATGTTGATGACAACGAAGAGCTGGAACCACTTGTTGGCTGAGCAGGCGGGTTCGTATTTGCCGTCGTCTGAACATTTGCTGGCGACAGTCTGACAGCCCCGACAAGGTTGGAGCTTCCGGGCGTGAAATATTCTTCATTGGCTCCCTTGACAAAACATTGTCCGTAGCCAACGCCGTTCGCTCCTTCCACGCCTAGATATGTCCAGGCTGTGCAGAACTGACCGTCAAGCTGTATCGAGTTGTCGCAGAACGCGAAACAGTCGTTGGCCCCATTGTACACAGTATAGACATTGTAGTTGCCACCTGTCGTGTCGTTCCCACAGCCAATGGTATACTGAATGCTCAAGCCGTCTGTGACAGTTTGCCCGTTGTTGTCAGGACAGTAAACATAGGTAGGACTGGCGGTGGGAGCAGCGGTAGTAGTAGTACTGGTAGTCGCAGGTCCGAGCCCTGGTGTGTACGGAGCATCCAGATAGTATTGCATTCGAATCATGGCAACGTGCTGGTAGCTGGAAGACTGAAAGCTCAGAGGGTTGTGGTCGTTGAAGAAGCATCGTCCAGCACCCACGCCGTACCCAGCACCATAGTATACGAGACCTGTGCAATCGATTGGATGGTTCTGGTAGTTGATAGAGCAATAGTAGAAGCAGTCATTGAAAGAACCACCGTCAGTAACCGCGATGTCGAAGTACGGTCCTTGGTTGTTCAGCGCTGCACCACAGGCAATTATGTATTGCTTGCCGAGTGGATCTGTGTACGTCTGACCATTGTCGCGCGGGCAGATGAAGTTTGGTGATGCGTATGGCACTGTCGTTCCAGAAGGGCTGCTAGTCGTCTGCGACGTGGTGGAGGAGGCAGTCAGGGTGGACGTGGTCGATGCAGCGCTACTCGAAGCACTGGCGGATGACGATGAGCTGGAACTTGCAGATGAAGCCGAGCTTGAAAGAGAGGAACTCGTCGACGAAGACGAGCTGGATCGCGAGGAGCTGGTTGAAGACGCAGAGCTCGAAATTGACGAACTTAACGACGAAGTGCTCGAGGGCGAAGTGCTTGTGGTCGAAGTGCTCGTAGTCGAAGTGCTCGTGGGCGAAGAAGTGGCCGAGGAAGTGCTCGAAGTGCTGGAGGTAGTTGTGGACGTCGTTGATGTCGTGGTCGACGTCGTTGTTGCAGTCGTCGTGGAAGTTGTGGAAGTTGTCGTGGACGTAGTTGTGGATGTCGTGGATGTCGTTGACGTCGTTGTGGTTGTTGCAGCAGTAGAGCTCGCCCTGCTGGAGGTCGAAGTCGAAGTCGAAGTCGAAGACATGGTAGTACTGATGCTGGTGTACCCAGGATTGTACCGCGCAACTCTGTTCGGGTCAGTCCAATAGTAGAAGAAATCCATGATCGGCGGCGTAGCGTCCATTGGCGCACCACCGGACACCTTCGCATATGCGTGCACCCATCCTGTCAGCATGTAGTGTGTGACACGGCCGAATTGGCCACTCAGACCGCCAAATTGATACTGAACAACATTGGGATATGGTGTAGTGCTGTAGTTGGAAGCATCTAAGCCTTCGCGAACAGCCCATGCTGTAGCCCAATGCGGAAGAGACGGGAGGATACGTCCGTTGTGCGTGGTGTCTCCATTGTACAAGATCTGAGTATCAGCCGTGCCGTGGAACTCGATGATGGGGACGTTGTTGCGGCCTGGAGAACATACGGGTTGCACAGGTGTATTCACCGGCTCGATTGTCGATGGGTTGCCGGTGGTGAAGTTGGTGTACATCGCAGCGGAGTTTCCAGCGAAAACGGCAATCTTCACACTGAGGACAGGGTCGCAGGCAAGGACGTTGACAAAGCCACCTCCATTACTGTGACCCACTGCGAACAGGCGCGTATTGTCCACGCAGAAACCGGCGGTGATGTTGGCGATAAGTGCATTCATGAAGCCAAGGTCGTCAACATTGGCGTACGTGCCACCAGGAGCCCAAGCTGGGTTTGATTGGTACCCTTTCCCATATCCGTTCACATATACCATAATGGCATAAGGGTTGATGCCCGAGTCATCCATTCCGGTCTGCGACTCGATGGTGGGAGCGTCGGCATTATTGCCATGAAAGCCGAAGATGACCGGCGCAGCACGATTGATGTCGTAGAACTTCGGAATGTGTATGAGATAGCTGCGTGGAAGACCATCCGGACCTTCGCCGTTAACCAACGTGGACGCCCCGTCTGGTACCATACCAGCAGGAAGTGCACTACCACATCCGGTAGAGCAACCTGGACCTGGACAGGTAGGAGGCGCAGCGTAGTTGGGATTTGGTGGAATGTATCGGACGATAGTGATCAGGGTGCCACTGGCAGTCAGACTGCTGAACCCCGCCTTCAAATAACAAACAGTGCCCGTGAAGGTAGCTGCTCTGCATCCCGCGTAGTTGTCACAAAGCTGCATGCACCCCAGGAGGCTGTTGGAATTGGGTGAGCTTACTGAGCTAGGGTTCGAGTCAAATCCGCAGTAGACTGTGTAATTTGTGCCACACGGGTCCGTGAACATAGTGTTGTTGGCGGATGGACAGGCCGGTGCGCTCGGCAACGGGGCGGCAGTACAAGCAGCAGACGATGTGGATGTGGATGATGTCGTTGTCGACATGCCTCCCGAGGTGGTTGTAGTTACAGGGCTGCCGGTCGGGCTGGGCGCTGTTGTCGCTGCTACCCGCTGGGCTAACGCAACTGTCGGATTGCCGGTTGGCGTAGGCGTGCCATTTTGTAGATAGCAGGTGCCAAGGGTATTAGTAGCTCCTTCCGCCGGTTCGGAGCCAAAGTACAAGTACGAGAAGAAAGCGCAGCTAGAGACGCTATCACATTGACTCATACACCCGGCCATGCCGTCGGCGTACTTGGTGATCGTCTGTGTCCCACCTGTGGCATCGAAGCCGCACGAAACTTGGTAATTGTTGCCGTTGGCGTCTGCGTAGATCGTGCCATTGCTGGCAGGACACTGCATAGAGCCCGGTCAGTTCATTCGGCTTGATCATCGATAACACACTTACCGGTCTTTGGGAGGTGCCGTTGCTTATGAGTGTTGCCCCAGCGTAGAGCGTATAGCCCATTTGTACTGCGTTGCTCGAGAAGTATGTTCCTGTTGACAGTTTGTAGTAGCATCTGCCTGCTCCGGTATTCGGTCCTGAAAACGTTCTTAGCTCGGCGATCATGCTGAGGGTAAGTGCGGACGCTTACCAGAAACAGTGCCGTAGTAGGTGAACGCTGTGCATCCTGGCCTGTTGTCGCAACCGCGGAAACACGAGTAGATACCGTGGCCGTTGGTCCCTTCAGCCGGGTCGTAAGAAGAATACGTGCTGTCCTGTCCGCATTGTACCGCCCAGTTCGCGCCAAAGGAGTCAATGAATGTGCCGTTGGAGGCCGATGGTGTCGGGAGACCTTGTGTACATGTCGCAGCAGGTGTCCAGGTCTGGCTAGGTGCCTGCGCGTATGCACCACCATTCCCTCCGCCACCCAAAGTGACTGCAATGCCTGCCATTCTCCAACCAAGAAGGGAGAGCCTCATCTTTGCGGGTAAGGAGCGTATGAAACGAGTGACTGAAGCATCGTGAAAAGAAGAGATTGGTAAGTTCGGGAAGGGTATCGGATGGGCATCCCCAGACTGAGCCGTTGCTCGGGTGCTGGGAATGTGTGTAACATAAACACGCTTTGCATTCCAGTCACCTCACCGTGTTGACCGCGAGAGCGCGTTCTGGCAGGCTGTGCTGCAGACAGCATAAACAAGAGAACACGGGAGAGCATGATACCGCACCTTTGTAGATTTGAGAGATGTCGGCTGTAAGAGAAAGTTGTGATATGTGTAAAACACGGTATAGCATAGATAGTAGCACGGTGAGGACTTCGTTCGACGGGCCGCGCCTGGCGAGTCCCCTGGCATGATGAGACGGCAGAGCCATTTTACTGGGAATCTGCCGTTCGAGACTCAAGGCGGAGCAAGCCCCGTCTGGGTGTTTGTTGATGGCCTCATGGGCGATGGAGAGGGAGCAGGCGAAGCGGGTAGTCGCTCGTCGCTCAGTCGATGATTGGTCGGACACACCCGGCGCTAGCTCATGTGCAAAACCTGCAAGTTGATACTCGTCGCCGTTCGTTCCTTCGAGAGGCGGCGCTTGATCAGATCCACTGCCAAAGTTTGCCACTCCTTCATCGCGAGTTTGCGCTGGTCGTTCCCAGACGTTCCCCAGCCCCAAAACACTGCCCAGGCCACTCCACCCTCTGCTGAAGTCCTGGACTGGCGAATTATCTCGCGGAGAACAGGCATCCTGATAGAGTACATGTGTATTCAATGATGTACAATATCATCAATCCTTATCGCCTCAGATGTCACCACGAGACTCAGACCTTTTCGTGGTCACACAGATCGAACATGCCGGACGAGGAATAGTCGCAAACCATGCCATGCCTGCAAACACGATCGTCTACGAAAGTAATTCGCCAGCAGCACATGTGGTCTTCTGGGAATATCGAAAGGAGGTCTGCGCGCAATGCTTCCTCTACGATCGAGGTCGCAAGCTACCCGTTCGTCTCAACTCGGTAGGGAAAGCGTTCTGTTCAAATCAGTGTCTCGAATCATGGAAGACCGAGCAAGGTGCTTCTGGCCTAGAAACATGGGAGCAGCTTCATCAATTTGTACAGATGAAAGCGAAATGCATCACCAACAACCACAGTCTGCCTTCTTTAACTCCGAAGCCTGCAGCAGATGAGATTAAAAGTTGCTGGGATAAGGTAGAGGAGACGGCAGCTTTCCTACTCCAGAAACGTACCTCCACAAAAAAGAACATGGCAAACCATGCTTGGTCTCTAGTGGTCGATCCAGACATCCTCGGATTTCTCCTGGCTGGATCTGTCTTCTACCACAGATATCCGCAACGCTACCATTCTGACGTCCTTGAACTCGCGATGGACAGCTCTCCCTACCGCAGTACCCAGGAGCTACAAGCATATTGCAACAGCTACCTGCAGCTCACTGCTGTAGCACCTTTAGAGCTCCTACCCAACATCACCGCATCCGCCTGTCAGTCACTTATCAGCGCCGCTAGTCACAACTCCTTTGGCATCCGCGCCGGCAGCGAAGACGGCGACGAATATTTAGGCTACGGACTCTACCCTGGGGCAAGCTACTTCAACCACTCATGCCGACCGAACATTGGCAAGAAACGTGTCGGTGCTACGTGGGACTTTCGAACGCTCAAAGATATCGCCGTTGATGAGCAGTGCTGCATCACTTACCTAGGTGGCGATGAGGAAGACATGACTCTCACTGAGCGCAGAAGTCGGCTGAAACTCTACTGGGGTTTCGAGTGTGCGTGTGAGAGATGTATGGAAGAGGGAGGATAAAGCTCTACGAACCTGCGTGATGCCACGATGCCGACACAACGACCACATCTGATTACACTTTCGCTTCGCTGGTCCGCCCGTGTCACGAGCGTTTGCAGGTGAATTGAGACAGTCACAAGCTGAAGGCAACAACTGTTACCACGCGACCGAATCGATGCAAAACATTCACACACGCCACCCGCCACGCCTACTGCACCTGACCGAGACACCTTCACATCGACACAAACATCTGTCTCGGACCGAACAAAGCGACTGCCACCTAACCCAGACCACCAAGACAACACCCAAATCCTAAGCAGCAAACGTCTAAGTCCACCCTTCATAAGCACACTCACAGCAGTCACAATGAATCCAACCAACCCACTCTTCACCAAATACACCTTCGGCAGCATGCACATGGAAGACCTCTTCGAAATGTGGCGCGGCCGCGAGAGCCCCGTCACCATTGTCGCCAACCAACCTCCAACCGCCCAACCAACTCCAGAACCCGAAGTCGAGTCACCACCTGCATCATCATCGCAGCCCTCGTCGCGATACACGGTCAGCTCGCCTTCAGAGACCCTCAACGCCGACAGCCCCAGCAGCAAGACCTCAGACTACCCAAACAAGAACAAGCCAGTCTACCTCGTCTTCCAGCACTCCCAATCGGCGAGCAACTCCGCGCTCCTACCGGTTAGCAATGTCGTCGGCGTCTACAATTCTCGCGAACATGCGATGGTGCGGTTGCATTCGTTGAAGAGGGAGGAAAAGCCGGTTGTCAAGGGGGAGCGGCCTTTTCTGGCTTTCCGTGCGGAGGAGGAGGTACCGAAGAGGCCAAGGATGAATTTCTGGTGCACGTCTGAAGGGGAGGTTGGGGACGAGTGCGGGTACCGATATACGACGCCGGGTGGGGAGGAGTTTGTGGTGTGGATCGAGGAGCATGAGGTGAAGTGAAGTCCGATGGGTGCAGGGGAGGTAAAGCTCTGATTGAGAGTTCCGCTCGCAAAGGACATGTGGAAGCAGAGCTGGCTGATCGGCCTGTTAAACGGTTGAGAGCGACTATGAACTTATGAGAGCGGGCGAATATACGTGCAACGTAAGTTACGCATGCATAGACCAAACGTGGTAGATGGTATCAAATCACTACTTCATCAACTTATCAACCGCCCACCCAACATTCAACCCCCTCAAATCCCCATAATGCTGTCCCACCCCCAGAAAAACAACAGGTATCCCCGTCGCGTGCACCATACTGACCAGCGTCCCGACCATATCGCCCACGGTATCGCACTTGCTTATGATAAATCCATCCATTCCTACGCCGTGGTTTCTCAACTGGCCCTACGAAACATTAGCACCGCCCTCAGTGTAGGTAGGGCAGGGAATACGTACCTTAGTATCAACAAACTCCTTAGCGAAATTCCTCGCCTGCGCCACACTATCTGTCCCAACCAACGCTTCCCCAACCATGAAAATCTTGTCCGGGTTCGCCAATTGCCCGAATTTCGTCAGCGAGCTCATGAGTCTCGTATCGTTGTGCCGTCGTCCGGCTGTGTCAATCAGCACAACATCGTATAACATCTCTCCCTTCCCGGCATTCGTGGCATGCGTAACCGCATCCCGCGCAACAGTCGCAGCGTCCTTCCCATACCCCTTCTCAAACAACTCAACAGTTCCAACGTTTTCTCGTCGAGATAGTTCGGAGAGGTTCCGCACGTGCACGCGAAGTTGTTCGACGGCGCCGCTTCGAAAGGTGTCGCCTGCGACGACGAGGACGCGGAATTTGTTTTGCAGGAGGAAGTAGGCGATCTTGCTCAAACTCGTGCTCTTCCCCACGCCGTTGACCCCGACGATGCTGATAACATAAGGTCGAGCGGTGGGTCCTTCGATTGTGGAGGTGATGTTGCGGAGCAAATCTAACGAAGACGTCGGTGTTAGGATTCTTGTTAGAGCTTTCGCCATGCTCTCGCGGATCGTCTTGTCGATGGAAGTGAACGAAGCAGTTTTGTGGTGTAGTAGATCCGTCTCGACGGATGTGGTGAGGCGCTCGGCAGCTTCGCGGGCGACGTTCTTTTCCAGGAGGTGAGATTGCATTTGCGCGAGGGGTTGCTGGAGGTCGGCTTTGGAGAGGGTTTTGCCGCCGACTACGTTGCGGAAGAGGCCGGTGATCTTGGAGGTGGCGGTGTTGAGGAGGCCGGATGGGTCTGAGGGGGTTTGCGATGTTGATGTGGTCGAGGTGGCTTTGGAGGAGGCGAGGATGGCGTCGACTTCGTCGTCGAGGTCTTTGAGGACGAACTGGCCTTTGCCGGTTCTGCTGCCCATGTCTTCGGCTTTGACATCGTCGACGTCTAGTTCTCCCTCGCCGTCGGCAGGGTCGCTGGTTACCGCGCTGTAGTCTAGGACTGCATCATCGTCGCCTTCTGTGGCAACACCGTTGGCGTCCCATCGTCGCTTTTGCTTCACACTGGCTTTCCCTCCCTTCGCCCTACTCGAGGGTCGTTCATCTCCTGAAGATGCTGGCGCGGACGTTGCAAATGCTGAGGTGTTGGCTTTGCGTGCTCTCCTCGAAGCTTTGCCTGGGCCAGCCTTTGCCGTCAAGAGATGAGACGGCGCCTGAGCAGGTGTACTCGGTCGTGAGGCGTCAGGCGTAGGTACAGGGGTGATGTCCGCACTGGTAGTATCATCTACTATAGCACTCTCCTGCTTCTGTCGTTGCGGTATGGCTGGCTTCTTGAATTGTGGTGCGCCGGGTAGTGGAGGTGGCGCATCGTCCTCGTCTGCCCCTTCTTCTCCTGCAGAGACCGTACTCGATGGAGGGGTAAGCTCAATGACTCCTGCATCCGAATCTGGCTCGCTCGGTCGTCGAGTACTGCCGGTATCTAGCTTTCGTACAAGCGCATCGAAGGTCGGGTCGAAGTCTTTGCTATCGATGTTTGTGAGATGTGGCTTTTTCAGCTCCGTCGCATACTGCTTGGTGAAGAGCGCTCGCACCGCCCTCAGTAGGTTGTCAACCCAACTCAGGTGTAGCAAGCTCTGGTAGACTGCCTGTTGATGATTCCGTCAATATATTGCATTTCTTGTATTGTCGCAGCAGCGGTTCTTACCCACCACGAAGATCAACCCAACGTCCTTCGCGCTCGTCCAGCGTAATGTGTATTTATCCTTCCTGTACGCTGGGTTGCTGCCTCCATCGCTGCTCTTCTGGCCTCGCTGCTCGATGAAGACATCGTTGATCAAGCTGTTGATCACGTTCGATGACACCGGCGCATATTCTTTTCGCCAGAGTACGATTCCAGAAGTCGTCAGGATCTCGAAGGCGTCAAGCATCCTGTCAATTGTCGTCGAGTCTGGGGGTGTAGTTAGAGGCGCTGGCGCATCGGAAAGATGCAGTGCGGGACTTCGTCTCGTGGCATGACTTCACATGTCTTCTGCCGAGGCGGTGAAGGTCAGAAAGTTGTCCATTGCACAGGCAACGTCGACTACTTCATATTCATTGTCAGACTGCCATTTGAGCGCTACTGCTACTCCATGATCACACGAGAATAGATCCGAAACAATGCAGCGACCAAACTACGCCGTCCCGCCCGCCAACAGCCCTCCCCTCCACCACCCGGTCCCTCAGCATGTGTCTACCGTCCCACAGCTACGCTCCCCACCTCCACCAGTATCACAGAACAGCCAGCAGCAACAAGGCGGATATGGATATGGACCATCTCCTCCTCAACAAGGGCAGCCCGCCGCCCAGGGATCCACCTACGTGCATCCGGCTTTCGGAGGCTTCATCAACGATCCCACGGCACAGATGGGCTTCCAGATGGGCAAGAGTGCCGTAGCGGCTGGACAGGAGTATGTCGAGCAGAATGTAGGCCAACCTCCCATACCAGACCCTACATAGGCGAATCGATGGCCTGATATGTCTACCAGATCAACCGCTACGTAAACGTCTCCGCCCTCAAACACTACTTCAACGTCTCCAACGCCTACGTCCTCCAAAAACTCTGGATCGTCCTCTTCCCCTGGCGCCACCGCCCCTGGTCCCGCCAACAAGCCCGCATGGGCTCCAACGGCCAGGCCACAGAGTTCCTCCCCCCGCGAGAAGACGTCAACTCGCCTGGTATACATCCTCCTCTAATACCCTCCCCAAAGCCCGCTAACCACGCTTGATGATAGACATGTACATCCCCACCATGGCCTTCGTAACCTACATCCTCATGTCCTCGCTCATCGCCGGCCTGCACGGCAACTTCGAGCCCCAGATCCTCGGCCTAACCTTCTCCAACGCCTTCGTCATCATCTGTCTCGAGCTCGTCGTGCTGTGGTTGGGGCGGTACTTCCTCAATATAAGCTCCGAGAGCCAGATCTACGATTTGGTGGCGTACTCCGGGTACAAATTCGTGGGCGTTATAACGACAGTGGGTATAAGCGCAGTGTTCAATGCGGGCAAGGGGACAGGAGGGTGGGTCGGGTGGGGTGTGTTTGGGTATACGTTTAATGCTAATGCTTTCTTTTTGGTATGTACACCTCTGTGGCTTGTGGCGTGGTGGCGGGAATTGTGCTGACTGAAGTGTAGCTGCGGAGTCTGAAATACGTGCTCCTGCCCTCAGACAACACGCCGGGCAACCCGAGCATGCAGACCATCGCGCGCGGGCAGCGGAGTCGGCGGACGCAGTTTCTGTTCGTTTACAGCTATGTGGTGCAGTTTGCGTTCATGTGGTGGTTGACTGCGCTGGATGTGAGTGGGGCTACTGTTGGGAAGGTTAAGGGTGGGAAGTGAAAAGGACGTTCATGAATGAAGATGCATCAATGCGAGAAGCGTAAGTGGCTGATGGGAATCGCAGCGTTCAAGCGTCTATAGAAAACTACGAAACGCCCATCAATGCACAAAGTACGGCGTCCACCAACCAACGAACCCAGGACAACTCTCGTATTCCCGTCTACTTCACATTCCCATCCTTCTGCACCACATACGGCGCCCCGACTCTCTTCATGACCGTAAACTGCCGCGGCTTAACGAACAGCGGTTCCGTGGCTTCCATATACGGCTTGTAGTGCTCCATCCTGCTCGGCATGAATTCCTGTACCCAGCGTCAGCTTACCTTCTCTTACCAGCTGAAAAGTCATCGGCGTCCTTACGGTAAGAAACTTCTGAGGAGGCATGTCCCAATTCTCAATCCACGAGATCTTCCCAGGCTCGGCCGGGTCCTCGAAGACCTCGAAGTAGAGAAGTTCAGGCTCCGCGGCGACGACGTCGAAGATTGGTTTGAAGGCCGACCAGAATTTGGGGAGGTCGGAGGGCTTGAACCAGACGGTTAATTGGAGGCTGAAGCGGTCGAGGTCTAGGATGGAGGCGGCCATGTTGTGGTTCTCTTGAGTTCGTTGAGAGTAAGGAAGAAGTGGTCGGAGGAATGATTGTCGTTTGATTGATATAAAGGATGGTTTCGTGCCCTACGTGGACCTATATACGTTCGCCAAAAGCCTCCATCCCCATGGATGAGTAAGTAGGGTATGTACGAAGCTTCCCAATCACCTGCCTCATGACTCTTTGTAAACTCCGGTCTGAGCGGACAGCCTGCTCCATCTAGTTGCCTAGCATTGTTCAGCCTCGCCAACTTCTGTTGTTGGATGATGTACGGCCAGCCTCGTAAGCAGCACAGAGGATGATCTACTGCTAAATGTGGTAACACGGACCGTTAGGGCAGGAACCTCAAATATGCCTTCACAACAGCGACTGTAACGATACAACGGAACAAAACGATGAAACGTCCAAACACTCGTTCGAATATAATGCCCAAGTCGTTTGAACGAAGATTGATCGTTCCTCGTTGTTCAATTGCGTCGGAAACGGGCCAAAAAGTGTGTCTGGAGTCTAACCAGCTTTCTCCCGCGGAGCTAATCATTTATTAGTTAGAATAAACGACTAGAAACGACGTGGGTATAGCGTACAGGCTCGAACTCTCAACCTTGAGATATTCTTTCCAACAGTTCGGAGTTGTGGATCTAAAAGTCTCACGCTAGATTGACGAGACTTTAGTTATTGCCCACGTAAAATTGACAAGAGGCTGAACGAACCGCTAGCCAATTGTGCCACGCGGGATTGATAACTGAGCTATCGTGGCAATGATCGTGAGAAACTTTGGTAATCGTATATGTACTGCATGTTTGTAAGCCCGAAGAATAACCGCTGCTGCTTCATGTTTGGGTGATGAAGCTTGGCACCGCTGGCTTTCCGACCTCTGTTGACAGGCGGGGACGTTCACATTCTCCCGGAATGCATCGAGCTACACATCTAACCGACACAACAGCCTCTGATGTTGTTGCTACGCAGGAGAACGAATCGGAATCGAACGAAGGCGAGCGCGATGCTACGAGGCCTGCCCGTCTGCTCGACAATTCCATCGACTGCCCTGATCTTGTACTTCATCCTTGAACAAGAGAGCTTCGAAACTTTGGCGAACGAAAGGCTCTCCAAAACACCGAGGTGCGGTCAAAGACCGAGCACATCTACCTCCTACTCGGGGGATGGCTGCTATGGACGGGTACCCGCCCGTTGCCAACCGCGGGTACCTATGAACGGTCGAGCTCAACGAGGAGGTCACAAAAGCATCATTGCTAGTTCTGAGCGCCTGGCAGTTTTCCAACGTCGAATGGTTCGTCGACCCTGAGTCGCGGTTTGTCTTGATAACAAATTGTATTGTGTTGATTTCAGGAAAAGCAGCGGTTCGGGCGTAGTGTTTGAGAAGAGCATGAAATTCAGCCATACCTAACAATACCCAATCTTCCTCGCGGCCATCACAATATAAACAGGAAAAAGCAGATCTCGCTCGACCCAAATGCTACCTCCCCAAGTTAGACTCCCAAGAACGCCTCCTAAGCGCCAAACAACCCAACCTCGCTCGCAAGCTCAATCATCACCCTATGTACAACCCTCCCCTCCCTTTATCACTTTCGCAAATCATCAGTGATATCCCTCATCTTACTCCCACCCCCCGGCGTCACCGGACTCGCTTCCTGCGCCGAATTGCGACTCTCTACCCGCTGCAAGTACGCCGCGCTCGTGAAATCGGTACTCGCCTCGAAACTCGGCCGCGTGCGATCCATGCTGGACCGGAAGCGATCGAAACTCGGTCGGGGCCTGTGGAAACTCGGACGTTCAGCACCCGCTTCATCGGTGGTAGTGATGATGGGGGCGGGAGGGGCGTGATCGGTCTTACCGCCCACCGGCATACCAAAGGCCCGGTCGAGGCTGGCGCGGTGGTTCGTGTATTCTGTTCCGTCGCTTCCGTTATTGCTGCGTGCGTTGTGGGTGGTGGCGGTCGCGGTGATGGAGGGTGGGTAGATGGGTCGCATGGATTCTGCGGTGCTTTCTTGTCGGTTGTGGGGAAGGGGTTTGGCGATGTCGGAGCCGCTGGCGGAGTCGGGGATGATTGTTTTGGCCGGGTGGTCGATGAAGTCGGGTGCGACGTCGTTGAGGTAGTCGAATTTGCCTTGTCGGATTTGCTCGCGGATGATGTCGACGTCGCGCGGCATGTAGATCTTCTGGAACGCTTTGGCGGTGAAGCGAGGGAGCAAGGCCATGACCACTGTGAGGAACATGTTGCACCAGAAGGACAGTGAGCCGTAAACTTGCGCTGCTGCACCGTAGAAGGTGAAGCCCGATGTGAAGGATGTGTACACGCCCGTCCAGAAGAAGATGAGCATAAACGAGATGGTCGTGATGAGTAGCATGAACCAATCCCATCTGTAGGTGTTGAGCAGGATGTAAACGTTGACAATGACCACGACTGGGTTGGCGATGAAGGCGCCCATGCGCTTGTAGTCGTTGATCTCCCGTCCGGACTCCGTGTTGAAGTTCGAAGGCTGGAAGACAGCATAGGTGAAAAAGTATGCGACCACGGATTGGTAGAGACCATCGACCATGTAGATCCAGAACTTGGTTTGTGTCCACTCCTTCCGTTCGATACCGCGTCGGTACAGCTGGGGAACAGCCAGTGATACTTTGTCGCTCACATCCTGATCCAGGATACCCATAAGGATGACCGGCAGCGAAGTGAACACCATATTGTAGAGCAGAATGTATGAGTAGTCGAATGCGTACGACATGTCGAAATTGGTGAAGATTTGGTACCAGAAGAGCGAGAACGTCCAGACCATACACTGTCCAGCATTAGCAAATTCCTTCTTCCCACACACTCACAGTTGAGACTTACCTTGTAGAAGAAATTAGCAATGGTCTCACCCATCCTTCGATAACTCCAGCGTCCATGCACAAGCACTAGTCTCGTCAGGAACCTGAACTGGCCAATCGCATAATCCGAACTCATGACCGCCTGTCTGCCCTCTTCACCAGCGATACCAACACCAACATGTGCCTCCTGTATCATAGCAACATCGTTGGCGCCATCACCAATACTAAGAGTCATGACGTCCAACCCGTGCTTGACCATCTGCACGACCGCCGCCTTCTGCGCCGGCGACACACGACAGCAGAGCACAGACCTACACTCTTTGCAGAGCAGCAGGAACTTCTGCTTGAGTCGGTCATCAAGGACAAGTTTGAGGGTGTCGCCGTCAATAACGAGCGCGTGCGTTGGGGCGGGAGGTTCGTGGTTTGTTTTCGCAGCCTTGAGCTCCTCGTCCGAGCCAGTCTTGCCGAACGAGGCGAGATGTTTGTCGAGTTCCTGTTCAGCGCGGTCGACGCTCTCGTCATCAATAGAGAAGACGATAAGGTCCATGGCATTATCGAGGAGGTTGCAGGAGAAGCCGATGTTGATCGCGGTCTCCACCTTGTCACCAGTAAGCACCCAGAGCTTGATTCCAGCTTGTGCGAGAAGCTGAATAGCGTCCGGTACGCCGTCTTGCAAGCGATCCTCGATAGCTGTACCGCCAATAAGGATAAGCTCTCGCTCGATCTTGTCCGACACAGCGTCCAGCTTGTCTTCACGATCCTGCACCGCAGAGGCAGCGATATCATGCTCAGCATTCCAGACCTTGTACTCCTCCTCGCTCAGCTCGCGCTGTGCAAGACACAGCGTTCTCAGACCCTCGCGAGCAAACATCTCCAAGTGCTCCGCGGTCGACTTCCTCAACTCCGGCTGCTCACCGCGCCTCAGACGTGAGTAGATCACACTGTCCGCACCCTTGCAGAATAGTATGATCTTTCCATCTGGCATGCGGATGATAGCGCTCATTCGTTTTCTTGTCGAGTTGAATTCCAGCGTGTTCAGCACAGTGTACTCTCGCTCCTCGCCAAGGACGTTGACGATGATGCCATCGTTGCTCCGGCCCATAACCGTGAAGCCAACGTCTCTGGCCGCAGCAACCAGAGCAGCCTCATCCGGACTCTGCGCCTTGAACTCGATCCGTGGCGGATCGCCAGGCGTTCGCTCGGTAATGACGGTATGACACAGCGCAAGCGCGAGCATGAACCGGTCGCAAGCCAACGTTTGCTCTGCGCCCTTCTCGCCATTCAGGTCGGCGATGAAGTCCGGAGCGACGAAAGTCAGGTCTTCGTCGCAGAGGTACGGGTTATCGTGCATCTTCCTGATAAGATCGATCATCGTATTCCTGTCCTCCGCGATCTGCTTCCTCGCTCTCGCACCTTCCGCTACGGTATCGATGCCCTGTCGCTTTTGCATACCAGCCAGAGCCTCAGTGTAAGCCTCACCATATGGCACGCCATTGATGGTGCACTTCTTGAACTCCATCACGTTCTGCGTCAGCGTACCAGTCTTGTCCGAGAAGATGTACTCGATCTGGCCGAGATCATCCGAAATGTTCCAGCTCTTCGGCGTGCAAGGATAATCGAGCTTCTCGTAGTACATGAAGGTATCCGAATAGATGAAGAAGGCCTGCGAGGTCCGGATGATTTCGAGCGTGATGTAGAGCGAAACCGGCACCAAATTCTGGAACAAGATAACAGCTGCGAAGAAAGAGATCAGTCCGTTCAAACCAGGCGAGCCACCATATGACCCGAACTCGAAAAAGTTTAGCGACTCGTTTCCTTGTCCCCAAGTGGTGCCCTCGACCAGCGCCGCTGCGAGACACATGATGAAGAGGATGGTGAAGTTGTAAACGATGTTCTTGTTCAGATCCTTCGAGATCTGGGGGCGCTTCGAAGGCGTGATACCGGAATTGAGCATGGTCTTCGTCTCTTCGCCGGTGAAAACCACCACTCCGAGCACCCATTCGGTGTTCCGAATCAAGCAACCGCGGAGGAGCATGTTGTTGATACCGACCGGTTCCGCCATCTCCTTCGGGGGAGCATCGGGGTGCTTCACATCATGCTGGTTCCACCTGATCACAGCCGAATATTGGTATAGATTGGCGTGAGGACGCTCAGTCTCCAAGGTGAACTCCGCAGCTTCGCAGTCCCTAGCACGCTTGACTCTCCGGCCAGAGTGGAGCGCTGTCCTTACTTTCAGATTCGTCTCGCCATCCAGATTCTTCGTCTCAACGTAGCAAGCGCCATCGCTGTCAGAGGTCGAAAGCACGACAATATCGGCTGGAATTTCTTCGTCGTTGTACAGCCGCACGAAATCGCCCACGCTTACGTTCTTCCAGTGATCCCTCTTGAAACGCGCCTTCTCAGCAACTTCAAGATTCGGGTTGATGATGCTGCCGTAGAATCGCTTATGGAATTGAGCCGTTTTCTGGTTGCCCTTCCTGGGCACTTCCAGTGCTTGGACAGCATCAGCCGATCGTGCCGCATCGTTATCCATCTTCTGCATGTCACCATCGCCCATGTACTCCTTGTCGCCACTTCGCTGCTGGCCTGGAGTAGGCGATGGTACAGGCGTCAACTCCATATCCCCATTCTCATCTTCAGCCGCTCCCCCCTCCTCGAAGCGCGCCGAGAATGTGCTGGCTCGCCTGTCGTCGGTATCGAGCTGCTGATCCAAGGCCCGATTCTTGTAGTCCTTGCCATTCTTTTTCTTATTCGACTTCGTCTTGCGCCATGCACCTATGATCAGGCGTGTGAGAGATTTCTTGAACTGCCGCCACCACCCGACTTTGTCTTCGGAGATATTGACATTGTCGAAGTCGACCAATCGATGCACTGGCGCGTTGTTGAGCTCGTTGTCCAGGACAGTTCGCCCCCAGTCTTCTATTCCGTCCTTGATGGAAGTGAGCGAGAGGATCACAATCAGAGGTACAGCAGCAAGACCGGGTTGCTGCACACCGAAAATCGAGAAGATCTGTTCGAGAACTCATCAGCAACCGAAGCCGTATTAGCATGAGTCCGCAGTATACATACCCCCAAAATGATAACCAAAAAGAAGTAGATATTGGCAACATTGTGGAACTGAAAGTACAAGTTCTTCGGAACGAAGCTGATCGGGGTATACTTGGCGGTCCGTATCTTGTTGCGCGCGTAATGGTGCAGCGGTCTGCCTTCCTCGTCTCGTTCCGAGTCCGGCAATGGTATGTTGAAGTACACCGTCCGGCTGCTGTTCTGCTCCTCCTCTGGCTCCACCTCGGCCTCCTGCTCAGCCTTCGGGTCCGACAAATCCGTTCCGCCAGACTCCCGCTTCTTCTCGTCCGCGCCTCGTCGACTCAGCCGTCGATTGAAGATGGACATCCGCTTCTGCGACGCCTTCTGGCCCTTCACCCGCTGCGTGGCCCATCGTATGCGCTTGGCAGGAGTCGAGCGCTGTGTCTGCGGCTGCCCTGCTCCATCCCCTCCCGCGTCGTCGGCGAAGGTCGTCATGGCTCCCTCACGCTATCCAAGTGATGGCAGAGGCTGTATGAGCGTGTCTCATGCGGCGAGACAGTGGACGTGGTCAGGGCTGACCAATCCGACCGGATCCGCCTGGGGAACGTCACCTCCTTCGCAGCGGCGGCATGGGCGGGGGTGCGCGCTCAATGATGCAATGCGCGTCGAATCCGGGTGGTCCGAGGAGAGTGCAACGGGCGTGAAGTGGTGGTAGGGCGAAAACGAGTGAGTGCTGTGAGCGGGATGATGTTTCGATGTCAAGTCGCCGGCTTTCCCTGCTGCACGGTTCGCAACCCGTTTGGAGCTAAACTGGGCTCTCTCAATTCGTGCTCAAACATGCACGCTTGAACCTATTGCTGTCACTGCGACGATGGACGTGGTGATGCTACACAGAACGGGCAGGGAGGAAGAATGCCAGCAATATGCTTAGCGGCATTAGCCACGCTGAGTGGAAGAGCGCGGAGGGATCTTACATCTTGTTAGCAATCCTTGGCCTGCAGACTACACTAAACTCGAGATCCGGCGCGAGCAACCCGGAATACGGCGTTACGACTCTTCCTTTTGTGCAAGACCCGAGATGCCTGAGCCACCGAGTCGTATTCACTACATTGGCTCACAATGGCTGCCAATGGCTTCAAAGAGGCTGTCAAGATGTCCTGCAGTATCACCGCCATCATCATCATTATCCTCCAGCGCCACAAATATTTCTCACATCTTCCCAAATAATATCCAACCAATCACATCCCCTCCATCAACCAGGGCTTCTCGGAACTTAAGTGAGATGAAACCGCAACTTCCGTCACGGCTCCCTTCTGAACCCCCCTATCAGCTGACTCAATAACTTCCTGCTTCTTATTATCCCCTACCCTTCCCACTCTCGAGCTACGCCCGAGTCTCGGTACACGCGAGCGAGCAAGTCAGTGCCACAATTACTCGATCTATTTCCAGAAAAACAATGGCGTCCCCCCGTGTATCCCGTAGCAACATCTCACAGACCGCCGGCTGTGTGGCCGAAGGCGTTACCGTGCTTGGTAAGCTTAGCGAGCAGAATCGGCCGAAGTCCTGGTTACCAAGGCGGATGGGGGAAAGGTGGACGTGGCTCTGCTGTTGTGCGTGTGCGAGGGTGGGAACGTGAACGTGGTGCTGGCGTGGTACAGTACTCCCGTATGTCCTTCCACCGCCAACAATGGTCTTCATAGCGATTCGTATATAACCTCGAGATGTATACGAGCAAGGCAGAATTGAGGGCACGTGAATGAGTTCAGTAGACGACTGCATTGCATTGCTAAACTCGTAGTATTACACGAGCACCATACAAAAGACACACCACGAATGTTCATACTGTAAGCAAACAAGCCTCGTATAGCGGAGCGCGATGTCATTATGCGTCTCGACGACAGTCCACCTCCCGTGCGCGTTGACCGAACTCCCTTTCATGCACTCCCAGATATGCTTTGCTTCTCAATGAACGGCGATACAAGCCTGCAACCCGTACAGCCTCCGCACCGTCCCAAATGTGTCTCGAATCGAATTGGTCGAAGAGCTGCGGGCACATCTAGAAGATGGTCCCAAAGTTCTCGTCGACAGCCGACAAAGGCTTCCTCGGGCTGGTGGGTTGCCCATGCTCATCCGTAGTCGGCTTGCGATGCCTACAACAAGTCAGTAAAAGCGCTCTCAATCTTCTTCAATGTGAGGTGGGTGAACGCACTTGTAGGTAAACCCAACAAACAAACTCCTCTCCATCTTCCCACCCCGATCCGCCATCTTCTCCAACGCCTCCTGCTTCTCCAACACCTCCTTGTACTTGGCCATGTCCTTCTCGTTGCCGAAGTCGTCAAAGTACCCAGCATCAGTATCACTATCCAGCTCCGGCACGAAAGGTGCGCGCTCCTGCCTCAGGCGCTCCCACTGAACCTCACGGAAGTAGTCGTGCATCTGAACAGCTTTGATCCCGCGCAAGCGATGATTCTTGGTTGTGATGAGGCGCGTGATCAGGTCCCATGTGCGGCGCGAGAGGAAGTAGTTGGGGTCTTCGTACTCCGGCTTGCGCAGAACGTGCTGCCAGCGCTTCAAATTTTGCCACGTCTCATCTACCGTCGCACCGGCGAATGGTGGGTAGCCAGCCAGTGCCTCGAACAGCATGCAGCCGAGAGACCAGTAGTCGACGGTGAAGTCGTACTCTTCACCCTTGAGCACTTCAGGCGCCATGTAGTCTGGGCTACCGACGATGGACTTGGCGTAGTTGACGTCGCGTTCACGCAGACTGCGGTATCCTTCGCGCCGATCCTTGAGCGAACGCTCTTCCGTAGGCCGACCGAATGGAATAGCGGAGGAAGGCAGGTTTCCGACTTCTTCGAGCTTGATGCGCATGCTCTCGATCTTGGCTGGTGCGAGGAAGCCAGCTGCAAGACCGAAGTCGGTGAGCTTGACGTGTCCGGTGCCGTCAATGAGGAAGTTTTCGGGCTTGAGGTCGCGATGGATGTAGCCGAGCGTGTGTAGCGCATCGACGCAGAGGAACATCTCGGAAATGTAGAAGCGGGCATGACGGTTGTGGAGGACACCAGTGTTGTTGAGTAGGGTTCTAAAGTCGCCGCCAGGCACGTATTCCATAGCGAGGTAGATGCTGCTGTCGTCTTGGAAAGAGTAGAGGAGACGGACAAGCCATTCGCTCTTAGCGGTAGTGAGAATGTCGCGCTCGGTGAGGACATGGCGGACCTCGTCCAGCTTGTGGAGTAGCTTCTTGCTCATGATCTTGAGCGCGCAGATCTCGCGGGTGTCCTTCTTCGAAGCCAGAAACACTGACCCATAGCCACCTTGACCGATCTGAGTCAGAACCTGGAAGTCGCCATGCTTCATTCTTGTGCGCCTCTTGCGGAGGCTGGCGCGCTCGTGGGCGAGGTATTGCGTCCATAGCTGGTTGTAGTTGTCGACGTCTGCGGCAGGAGATGAGGCGGTTGGAGCAGTGTTGTGGGCTCTGAAAGCTTGCAGGCGGCTTTGGCGGGTGTGTGTGTAGGACAGCAGATCGTAGTAGTAGTCGAGGAAGTACAGCTGTGTAACGTTGGCCAGTCTCTTCACACTCGGTTTCTGCAACTTCTCCAGCTCTTCGGCGGTCAAGCGACCACCAAATGCTTGTTGCCGAGTTGGAGACTGCTCTTCGCGCGGTCGGTAGGGCTCCTGTCTACTAGCAGCAGCCTGTGTGACGTAGCTCTTCTCCTGTTGCAGTGCCGGACGGAAGGTGGGTGGGGTGTTTTCTTTGCCTTGCTTGCGCTGTGGGCTGCCTGGCGCACCTGCCTTCGCGTCTGCCCCAGCGAACGGATCTTGCTCGAGCCTGTTAGGTGATGTCGAGCCTTGACCCTTCGACTGCAGAGGCTTGGTGCTGCTGTTGGGCTGTCCGAAGGTGGGCACAAGCTTCATGGCGTTGGAGAAGACATCGGGCAGATCGAATGCACCGGGCGGGGCCCTGTTTTTGCTCGGACTACCCGTGGGTGTCTGGACTGGCGAGATGAAGGCATCGTACTCGCCGTTCGGCGTGCCGGGCTGCTGCTGCTGTTGCTCGTTGGTGTTGTTGGCGGAGCGAGTGTGGAGGGGCGGTGGTAGGACGGGCATGCTCATTTCCTGCTTGGGCGTGCCCGACGCCATTCACGGTGCAAGTGGGTTATGATGAAGTCTTCTATGCCAAAGCGCGAGTGTCAGCGCGACGAATGATCTGCGGTACAGCAAGCGAGCGAGGCGGTCGTGGTGGTGTTTTTCAATGGCGGCGGCGATCTGGATCTGGATGTGAAACCTTGCCGATCTGCGACGTCACGGGCAAGCGCGAACAACACTGAACATTGAGCTTCCTGTCCGGGCAACGACGCCAAGACCTACCTTCGACCTCACTGTTCCTGAGTCGGACGCTGTCTTCATCACTCTGTCCCGGCTGCTAGCCTGACCATGATTTACTTTCGTGACTCGTGAAGTTTGATATGCGTTTTGCCTACTGGGATGAACGTGGTGTCAATCGGCCACCGGACAGAGGTACAGACCTTGCATTTTCTTTCACATGTCAAATATGCTTGCAGCACGGCCAAAAACATAGATAAACGAACATGTAAGAATACTAGAGGTCTCTCGAATTAACCAGATCGAACTGCTTAATCCGTAGTAAGTCATGATACGTAGCATATACATCATCTTGATCTCAATCACTTGCTTCCTCTCGGCCCTCGTACACTTACGCTTTTCGTCCTTCGCCACATCTTTCGTCCCAGAGAGCCAAACAAAAAAGCAAAAGATTTCACCACGCTCAGGTTGTCATCCTAAGGGCTACGCATCTTTCTGGAGTTCACCACGCGAAGGCTACGTCTCCTTTTCTAGAGTTCACCGGGCTAAGGGTTACGTCTCTGGTCCAAAGGCACACTGCCAAGTGAACCAGTTGACCAATGTTGACGATCGTCAAGTATGGCCAACTGATGACTGAAAGTTTTAGAAAGGCTTATATAGGTACGCTTTCTTGCCGGCTGATGCTCGGAGCTGTCACATGCGTAGCCAAAAGCTGGCGCTCCTTCCCGATTCGGCGTCCAATCTCCTTTGTGTAGTCAGCAAACGCGCCCAGACCCATACCGACGTCAGCATGTCAACAACAAACGCGCTAGCGAGAGAGATCACGCATCCTGAGCTTTGCTGGCTTCCGTCCTTCTCCTTTTTCTTCCCAAACACAAAACACAGAAGTGGGTTCGGAGGTCGCCAGCTCATCACCACACGCAATGATGGTTTAGGTGGACGAGATGCTAGTGCGTTGGGTGGTGGTCAGTATTCTCTTCACCTCCCTTTCCTTCACGCCTCCTCTCCGCCGTGACGTCCGCCGCCGCAACTTTCACTGACCCTCCACAGTTGTTTGACTCAAAACTGGGTTCTGGAAGGGTTCAAGGTCGGAGCTGGTTACCCGGCGGCATGCTCACTTCAATCTGGAAGCGGTCTTGAGGGTCGTATGTGACGGGGTTCGCTCCTACGAATGTCGGCTCAAGGGATTACTGGTTTCGCGTTCCAGCGCTGTCGTGGGGGGACAATGGGGGCCGGTAACGCCACCGCTTGGCTCAATAAGGGCGCCGCAAGGTGCGAAATCGAGCGCTCCTAGAACTCGAGAGGTCAGTTGGTTCACTTCCACTCTCCCACTGGCGACCTCACTTCATCACCGGCTTTCTGCCTCCCACACCTTCACCCACCCTACTTCAAGCTCGAGACACCACCGAGCCTCGCTCGCCACTGCTGACACACCTCTCCTCCGCAGTACCCGGTGTCATGCAGCATCATCAGTTGCTACAATCAGCGCACTCCCCAGACTTCGCCTGAAACATGGACTTTGCACGCAGTAGTCCGATCGTGAACGGTATCACCACTTACCCCAATACCCTAGCTGGACAACACACTTCTCTCGCAGTCGTGCCTCTTGTCCCTGCAAAACCTCTTCTCCGACGCCCCTGGGTCGAGTCGAGGGGTTCGGGCTGCCTCGCCTACCATCTACTTGCTTACTCGTCGTGGCATTGGTGGTTGCGAGCAGGGTCCTTCCTACCGGCCTGCGAATACAAGCGGGTGACGTCCGTATCGTAAGGCTGGTCTTGGCTAGGTTGGACGGTCTGAGCGCGTGTGCATGAGCGCTTGGGCTGGGAGGTTGGTGATGGGATGGGCTTGTTTGCTGTTTGAGATTGTCTTGGGCGACACTGGTACGCTGATTGGGAGGCGATTTGATCACCCGTTTCCTGAGAGGCCTTGGTTTGAGGGACTCGCGGCGGAGCTCAGCCGTGTGGCGCGATGGGGCATGAGTATGAGAGCGCCCTATATTCCTCGTCTTGTGATATCAGCTGACTTTTCTACCAGGTAATGCTGCAGTTGGTGTTGCAGTAGCTTGTGCAGCTTGGCTGATCTCTTTGGGAATGTTGGGGGCTATCTGTGCGCGTTCGTTTTTTTTTGGGAAACCTGTAGGCAAATCCTGGATGATGAGTCGGACGCCTTGAGTGATGCCATAATAACGCTTAGGCTGTGGTCTCACGATCCGGCCGGGCTGGCAAACGATCTCTCGTGCCTCATCGGCTGACAGGACTCTTCTTTTCAGTTTGCTGTGGGCAGCTGTTTGTGGGCAACGTCACTTGACACGGGGTCGAGTGACATCTATTCTTTTTCCATCAGCGCTTTTGCTTCGAGCAAGAGTCTGGAGGGAGAACTCACCGCCGGCAGCATTCTTCGCAGTAGCCATTTCAATCGTCAGCACCGGCAAGAACAGGACAGCAGAGAACAGAGAGAAGGACGAAGAAAGTCAAGAAGCATTCGATGATCATTTCTCGTGTCATATCAAAGGACGCGCACACTCACGCGTTAAACCGAATGTCTATCCTCCTCATACACCGCGCTGTCGCCCACTAACAGACGCAAGCCCATTACCAGCGGATTGCGCCGAAGGAACGGTCCACGAGACCACGAAGGGCCAGACCATAACTCAGCGCAGAAATGGAAACCGCTTCTATGTACACTCATTCGAGTCCTCTATCGTTCCCGTTCCCATCCATAGGGACATAAAAGCTAGGGTATCATCGCGAAATGAACGTCTCATAATCCCGGCCGCGTTGTGTTGCGTCTAACGGCCAGGAGAAAAGATTGCTCTCAACTCAATATCATGTGTGCGTGTAGAAAGGTTCGAGACGTGCCCGCGAAGAGCTCAGAGGCTCATCGTCAACCACTCCCACTCCTGCGGTCCGTTCGCAACATCAGCCGGAACGCCTTGCGGAAGTCTCGAACTGCCGGAGTTCATGTATGACGCTCCTCCTCCTTGCTCGCCCATGGGCGCCTGCATTGAGACGGCGTTTGGCTGCGAGGGCATCGAGTTCGAGTGCAGCTGGGGTACTTGTGCTCGTGGTGTGGTCGACGACTTGACGCTGCTGCTCAGCTCTTCCGCATCCGCCATCTCGATGTCTCCGCCGACCGTGTTATTCGCTTTACTCTGTCTCCTCACCTTCCGAGGAGCGGACGTGCGTGTCGGAGCAATAACCGGAGGCTGGCTGACGGGCTTGGGAGGACCAGGTGCAATCGCTACGACGGTCTTGGCGGGCTTCTCCCCGTAGCCAGTGCTTGTGGGCGTGGTAGCAGCCGTACCAGTTCCACCTGAACCAGCGTTCGAGTTGGGCGACTCCGACTCGTTGTTCGACGCCTTCGCGGAGCTGGAAGCAGTATTGGCGGCGCTCACAATCGAGTTCTTGCGACTCGCGGCCTTCTTCGATCTCGTCGTTCCGATTGGGCCTGTGTTACCACTACCGCGATTGCGCTTCTTGATCACATCGGTCTTCAAGCTTAGCGGCCGCACAACTCCGTGGAGCTTGAGGAACAAACCGCAAGCGTTGCACAGAGGATGACCTTCAGGGTTGCGACGCCAAAGAGGCGTGGTCTGGGTATAGCAGTTGGTGCAGGTCGTTGGCACACCATTGTTCTCGCCTAAACGAGGGCTACCCGGCCGGGAGGGTGCCGCAGAAGAGAGGCCAGACTCTGGTGGCGAGGATGGTGACGATTGTGTGCGGATGGAGAACATGCCTGTTGCCATCTCAGCCGTGTTCGGGGTAGAGATCGTGCGAGGTATCTTCTTCCCTCTCGGATCGCCGCCACGGTTCCGCATATCCGAGACTGAAGCGGCGGAGCCCATGGTCCGGCTGAGCCCATTTTGATCCCAGCTCTGGTAGGAAGGGATAGTCTCGGTAGCGCCAATGGTGACTCCTTTTCTGGGAGGCCCGGCCGGATAACGTGCAGCGGTTGGGTTGTAATCGTTCGACAATGGGTGGTCCCATTGGTATCCCGTATGCATGTCCATGTTCGGATCTTCCAGGGGAGAGTAGCCTTGCATCATCGTGCTTTGATCTCCGAAGGAAAGGGAATCGTCTTCTTCGTCATCGTCGTCAGCGCCGAAAGTGAACATGTTCTCGTTGCGTCCCATAGGCATGCTGTTCGGATGTTGGAAGTCCATCGGCATTACCTGCGACGCATCGAGAATGTTGGGGGCGTGAAAAGAGGGTTGACTGAAGGATTGCGTCGGACCGCTCGAAGAGATGGCGCGGAACATTTGATCACCATTAGGGTTGAAGACGAACTGCTGCTGGGCCTGGTTTTGCATAGGGTGCTGCTGCTGATGGCGAGCATAAGTCGGCAACGAGCCGAATTGCGTTGGCTGCGAAGCGAAGTACATGTTCTGCTCGTCCATCGTTGGTTGAGGCGTGGATGCTGTGGATGGATAACCAGAGTTTTGCGGCGAGTGGAAATTGCTGGTAGCCTGCGAAGGAGCCATAGTCGTCTGAGAGTTGTACAACTGGTTGTATGAATTGCTGTTGAACATCGGCGAGCCAACTGGTGAGAATGAGAAATTCTGCTGCATCGGTCCTGCCGAGTTAATGATCGGATCGTTGTCAAGGTCGTAAGTATCTAGATTGAAAGGCATGATGGGATGCTGAGCCTGTGGTGCGAAAGGCGCAGGTCGTGCGTGTGCATCTAGCGAGTAGTTATGTAGCGCGAAGTCGTCCGTTGGGTTATGCGCAAAGGCGTTACTGTTCCCGACGGCCGGTACTTGTGGCGATGCTTCTGCTGGGCGTTTGCGATTCTGTGCATGTCAGCATGGCACATAGCAAAGGTCAACCATAGACGTACCCCTCGCTCATCAATACTTGTCTTACGAACGTGCCTTGGCACATAGTCGAACTCGTGCGTTACTCGAGCTTGCTCGTATGCTGCTGCTGAGGGCGCGGAAGCACGCGATATTTGCAGCTCCTCCGCTTGTATACGTTGCTGCTGTTTGATAGGGATGGCCGAAACCCCGCGCCTGCCGGACACAATGTCTTCGTCGTCGATCGGGTGGGAGGGCGCGGCCGGGGAAACACCAGCCGGGGTACCAATCGAGGAAGGCACGATGAAGTCGTCGAGATTCATATGGTCATCTTCCACCACATTCGCCTGTTCGGACGACTTGCGGAGCTGGGCGATGCCACTGGGTGTATTCTGGCCTTGCTGGCGTGCAATCAGACTGTGCACAAGTCAGTGCATGAGCATACCCTATACTTCCATCGCGAACATACTTTTTGCGCTCAAGCTCTTTCTTGCGCAGGTTCATAGACATCATCCTCCACGACAGGTTCTCCAAGCGTTCGGAGTTTGGCAACTGTCCCTTCTGCTTGTGATACAGCTTCCATATCTGTGTGCCCAGTGGATCCTTCTTCTGCATCTCCTCAGGATTATCTGCTTCCATGTCGGGAGCATCGTTCTTCCATTCGTTGAAGACCGTCTCGCGCAGCAGCCCTTTCCGAGCTGCCGACTCGCCTGGTGACAGATCCAGCTTGCTCTCCAATGTGCTCAGCGTGCTGGCGGAAGTTAGTGAGTGTATGGCTGACGAGTTGCCGGATCCGTGGTCGAAGTACTCTGGCGGGAATCGCACATGTCGCGGCGATGATATTGTATTCGAGGTCACAGTATCCGCGGCGTCCAGTCTGCCGTCGTCTGCCATGCGAGCGCTCGCCTGCATCACCCCACGCTGCCCTCCATATTGCGCCCCAGCCGTCTGCGGCACCGAAGCCTGGGCGCCCTCAGACATGCGAGTGGCAATAGTGCGCGAGTGCTCTCTCGCTGGATGAGGGTATGGCACACGTGCAAGTCATCAGAAGGTTGAGGTGGAAGAAACTCGTAAGAAAGTCGTCCCACCGGCTACGAATCCCGTCAGTAATGCTTCCGCACCTCTTCGTACGCTTCTGCACCTTCAGGAGCCGTCCGACCTTTGGCACCCAGCACAGAACAAGGTCTAAATCGGCCTCTCATCTTGTGGCTGACTCTAATCCTCATTCAGCCGAGGCCTTTGCGTGGGATGACCTCCAAGGGTCGTGGGTGGGTGAAGCAAGGTGGGGTCTAAAAAGCTACAAGCGAATCGCGGCTCATGCTCGCCATCCTCTCCTTCTTGCCATGCAGCATGTGGGAACAGGATGCTTGTACGATCTATCCCCATATATTCGATTCTATTGAGAACAGCCGGCCGTCGCAGAGTCCACTTCGTCTCTGAGCTGCTCGTCAACATGATATGCTCGCGGGAAAAGCCGGAAATAAAAACGGGGACGCATCGGTTAGAGTGTGGTTGACAGTGCTCTAGCACAAAAGTCTGTTGTCAACATCCCGAACGTCGTTCACAACGCTCCACGGTTCATGTTGCTCTTGCGCTGCTCACGTCGATGGACTACCAACTTGATGCGCCCTCGATGCGTGCAGTGCAACCATTCGCAACCATACAATGCTGATGCGAGCTCTCCATGATTCGTGAAATGGTCTTCCGAGAGTGGATCCTTCGTTGGTGCGGAACTCACCTACCTCAAGCTCTCGAGTTCTCAAAGAAACGGTCCCGGGCTCGCCGATGGAATATGCAGCACTCGTTCGCGAACGGTCTTTGGCCTACACGGTCTATGAGATGCGCGTGTATCGAGGATGGTGTCCTGTCTTCTCGAACGACGTCGTGAATCCTAAGTGAATGTAAAACGCACATGCGATATTTCCCAATCCAGAAAGCCGTAGTTCGCCCAACCGCTGATCGCGTGCGGCTTGGGCGATAAACTTTTATTTACGTCCACCACTCCACGGCAGCTGTACACGGATGATGGGTGAGAAGCTTGGCCCTCTCGAACCGCGTGGGGTGGCATGCGAGTAATTCGAACGTGAGGTCCGGGCACTTTTAGCAATCCCATTATTTGAGAGTGTCGCACGTCCGGGTAAATGTCGATAGTTCCTGTAACTATCTCCAACATTATTGTGGGTTAGTGGTGTTTGACTTCGAAGGTAATTGATGCGGCGACTTCAACCATCGCAAGGAGTGTTCGGTCAGCGGACTGCAGGTCGCTTATCTCCGGTGCTTTCGTAGTGGCCTGCGATCGTGGTCGCAATCCGAGATCTTGATCATGCTCACACTCATCAGTGGATGTCGTGGTGGCGGGCGGGGTACCGCAAAGGTAATAGTATCTGGTGGTGGTGGTGATGGTGGTGGTGTACACTCTGTTGAAGTCCTTTGGAAGCCATTGGTTTAGTGCATCCCAGTCACCAAGATACTCATCACCCATGCCGCACTTCGGGTTCAGGCACATTTGAATTTGACATCCGAACAGGATAACAAAAGAACAACCCAGAGACTACCTTGCGAGAGGCACGCGACGCAATACTTATACCACGTACTTTCCCCGGATCAGCTGCACCGAGCACGCCCTGGCCTTCCTATCTTGCGTATCAGAGCCCAGGCGTCGATAAGGTGACACCAACCATATCCGGACGATTGCGCAACGCTGCAGGCACGCGATCTCCTCTCAAAGGTCTTATTCGTGCCTGTCATGGCCCTGTCATCTTGGGAAGAAGTCGCTCAAAGGTTCTTTCAGGCCCGGCGTTGCATCGAGGCTCAAACACCCCTGCTGCAGTTCCTCGGGGACGTTGCATTTTGACGGTAAGTATCGAAACGACGGTAGGAGAGGCACGCCGTTTGCTTTGGCTGAGTTCCACACTTCCTTCTCGTTATTCTACCTATCTATGGCTCCCTTCTCTTTCGAAAGCGTTCCGTTATCAGAGCTACAACTTCGAAGACCCGCCGGTCCTATCAAGCGATTATGATCAGCTTGGTGCGCACATCTTGATCATATTTACCTAAGGATCTCACAGTCAGACACCAAGGACAGGACTCCAGCAAAAGAATGGCAACTTACATGTTGTCATGGAAGAAGTTCAGCAACAGCTGATACGCCTTCTCGTAGTCCGACTTCACCGCAGGGTCCTTCAAGTCTCCACGCGCAGCCATGAAGCCATGAACCTGGTTTGGCCACCACTGGACGATACTCTTCACCTTGACCGCCTTCTGCCACTTCTCAACATCCTCCTTCGGCTCGTCCTTACTCGGCAGCATCGCGAACGGGATCTTGATGCCCGGAGCATCGTTTGCGTCAACCATAGCTGGATGGCACGAAGCTGCGGCCTTGAAAGGTGTTCCTTCTTGCGAGACGAGGTTCACGATCTTGCCTCCCCAGCAGTAACCGACGATGCCCCATTCCTGAATGCTAGAGCGTTGGGACTTGACTTCTTCGAGGACCTTCGGGATGCGCTCGAGAGTCTTGGGCGGCGCGGCTTGGGTGTTGAAGAATTCGCCGAGCTTCTTGCCCTTCTCGTCGTTGTCCGGTGGGTACCAGGAGATATCCGCAGGCTTTCCGTCGAAGAAGTCTAAGACCCAAGATCAGCACCAGCTTCGTGCGTTGGGAGAGGACGACGGTAGCTCACCTGGCATGAAAACCTGATACTGCTTCTCCTTATCGCCATACGCCAGGATGTCTGCGCCCTGGAGTGTTTGCGGGAAGAAGCCAAAGATGTCGTAGACAACGAGGATAGCAGACTTCGCATCTTTCGAGCCAGTGGTATATGTCTTCATTCCATTGATCGTGATGAACTCGCCCTTCTCCTTGTAGCCGTCCGTGACGACTGGAGGGACGGTGCAACAAGCGTGCGATTGGGTAGACATGGTCGCGTAGAGTCGTGTCCGATGCAGTTGCGGTTTGCTTGGGACGAAGCTGTACTTGGAGATATGAGACACTCGATATGTGGGAGAACTTCGAGGATGAAGTTGTTTGAGGAGAGCAGAAGAGATAACTGGCAAGCGCAGCATTCTGCCTTTAAGTCTACATCCCTAACATGACAAATTCGAGATCTTTCGTTGTCGAGAGCTCTGCCCAATGGCGGGGTGTTGACGTCGATTGCATCACATTTCCATGAAAAAGGGCAGGCTGGATGCCATTGCCGAGGAGCAGGGTCCGGCGTAGGGAGAACGGCTGTATGCAGGTCTAAAGTCGAGAGAAAGCTTCGCCTGGACTTCAAACCTTCGACCTTCTCGCCAGATGATATTCCACAGTCCCATCTCCGTGTCTCGATATATTCGAAGAGACGTTTCCTGGTGACTGTAGGGACCGCACGGCAGCAACAGCAACGCTTGGCTGCAGATCTCGAGATGGACGAACGAGGCTGAGGCAGTGCTCGAAGGCAACCACCCGGCGAGATGGCTTCTCTGACCACTTATAGTGGTTGCGTTTTCTGCAGAATTATCGTCTGATCGTCAACAGCGAGCTCACAGACACCACCTTACGACAGCCGCCAGCTCATTATACAGTATCACTCTCCCAAGATGAACTCCATCGTCCATCAGGTAAGCATCCGCTATACCTTGCTCACAATCTGCGTGATTACTGTTCTCACCTTGTCTGTATAGCATCTACAGCCCCTGCTTGATCGCATGAATGATCTGCTAAGTTCGCTGAACTTCGCATGCAATGCCGCCGGCCTGCTATATCTTGCCGATCTCCAGACAATGCAATTACGATCTGCGTTGACCGGCAGCTCCTCGCTACTCGATGCATTCATGGTCTGCCCTGGAGCGTACAGGCAGCAAGATGCTCCCTCGTTGAGCAAAGGCGAGTACCCAGCGTGTGCAGCGATGACCACTGGCTACGTCTTTCGTGTCGAGAACGAAGCAACAGTCTTGCAGCTCCAGCGGCTAGGGAAGGCCGGGCATCTAACGACATTATCTGTCTCAATGACCAGCAACGATTCGAACGTATCCTGGACTAAGACTATCGTCGATGGCATCAACAATCAAGCCTCCGTGTGCTATGCTACCACCCTTGCACTTACGTTGAGCGCCATCCTGGCTCTAAACCGTCTGGAAGACTGCGCTGCCCTGATCTCGCTGCTCGTCCTTATCGTGACTCGCCTCATCGATGTCGTGATCTTTCGTCGACGAGCAAGGCTGGGTTGGAAAGGAGCTCCGGAACCTGGCGTTCGAGGTGATCTTCTCGTCCTTCTCAGCCAGGACAGATGGGTTCGTCTCCAGGGTATGGTCGACGATATCAAGACCATTACATCTGGCCAATGGCTTCGAGAGATAACGTTTCTGGAGAGTTCCCTTGTGTCATTCTCGACTCTTCTCGTGTTTCTCAATGCTGCCTTTGTTAGCAAGTCTACCAGAGATGGCCAATTTGTGCTAATCGCACTCATGTTCGGCTCGGCCGGCATGCTTGGGCTTGCAAACCATTACACGCAAATCTCGCATATATACGGAAGGCAAATCAAGCCGGAGGGGCCTGCACGACCCTATAGAAGACGGCTCGATCTTGCAGAGCAACTCATCGCGGAGACAGGCAGAGATGATTGGGCTATCCGGCTCGGGATGATCCAGCCAAAGACGAATTACACGAAGCAGGAGCATAAGTTGGGCCCCAAGATCATGTGAATGCTCACTCCATACACGTGCTTCGCAGGCTGATAATACTATTACTGCTAAGTGTACGTCGTTATCATCATCGCAGCGGAATAGCTGACTGAGTACCGCTCGAAGCTCACCGACCGTGCTTACTGCCGTGCCTCGTATTCATATACATCTCCAAAGCACTCGCGCTGCCCTGACTGCTGGATGCCGCATGACCCGCCGCGCTTCTTCTCGCGATCCGATTCCCCCACGTCATTGAACTCGGAGCAGGTTCCTCGTTGATTAACTCTCCCGGCGGCGCGTTGAGTGTGCCATTGGTTCGAAGGACTGCAGTCAGAGCCGCCGAAAGCAACGCATTCTGCTTCTCCAGCGCTTCGAGACGAGCCTGGAAATGGGCGGCGTCGAGCGATTCCTTGGCTGCACCAGTTCTGCGCTGCGTGATGATGTGCGGTGGTGGATCAAGACGGCGCTGTGGTAGTGGTATACCTGTAGTCAGGTCGTGAATCGGTAGACCAGGTAACTCCTTCGTTGCTTCGGCTATCCGAGCCGCTCTTGTCCTGCCAGGTTTCTCGGATCCGGATGCCGGTGGTGTTGGTGGTAATGCACGATTCGGCGGCGGCGACGGGAGCGGTGGCGTGTCCTCTTTAAGCAGCTTCGGAGCTGGACTGTGAGGCCTGGAAGACAATTGAGCTCCTTGGCGACTGCGTCGTTTCATGGCTGATCGCGGAATGGACGCCGATCTTGGTCGAGGAGTGTATGACTTCCCGTCTTTGACAATGATTTTTGCAGGCTTCGACGGAGCCTTGGCCTTCAGCACCGGAATTTCTTCTGCTACGAGCATGACAGGGCTGAGTGCCATCGGCGTTCCTGCATTGGCGCTGTCACTCGGCGTGATAGGTGATACTGGCGTATATCCTGTCGTCTCTCCAGTCGTGACTGGCGAAACTTCTGGTGGAACGTCAGTGGCCTGCGTTTGTGTCGACTCCGTCACCTTCCTCCAGCTTGAATTGCTGGACGCTGAAGAGGAAGCACGAGTCGCTAGCGGCGCCGGTCGCAGATTTCCTGGTATCTGGATTTGGGGCCTCGCCTTCCGCAGTTTCTGCCTCGGCATTTCGGGCAGGGCGTTGACGACCGAATCAATGGTATTCACTGCGTCGTTTGCCATCGGTCGGTCACTCAGCTTCCGAGCACGAGTGCGCTCCTCACGATCTCTTCGCAAGTAGCTGTAACTGGACTTGCCGAGATGCTTTCCACGAGACTTCGGACGCTTGATTGGGCCGGAGCACTCTGTGATGACGGTAGGCTTGAAGGGCTGCAATTCGGTGCTTTGCTCCCGAAGGACATCTTTTATACTTGGTGCGAGCCGCGGAGTTGGTCCTCGGTCTTCATACAAAGAAATCATCCCCTCGATCGTCCCAGTGTCTCTTCGTGGTCTGAGCGGACTTCGTGGCGGCGGAGGCCCGGGACTATCTGTGAAGCTTCGACGATACAGCGAGGTATCCAGGCTCGACGCTCGTTGCAACAGCACAGTATGACTTGCAACCCTCCGAGGAGACGGATGCTCCATCGCAACTTCTTTCTCCCTTCCAGGATGTCGCACTGGAAACTCTTCATGTGGCAATGATATTTGAGGCAAAGGCAAGCTCGAGGACGTCCTTGTACCGAAGGGCTGGTTCGTAAAAGCCCTGTATGTCTCGAAAGATCCCCTGGCAGGATGGTCGGTGAGGTCGCTCTGGTACGACTCCGCCATCGATATGGCAGACATTGGCTCTGGTGTCGGCGGGCTTGATGCAGCAGGTCTGACATGGGCGGCTCGGTCGTTGCTTGCCCCAATAGAGACCTCATCCCTAGGCCAAACATGATGAAACTGCTTCCTTGGCGGTGTCGGCGGTCGGCGGCCTGATCGTTGTTCAAGCTGCGGGTATTGCCATCCGTCCTTGGAATTGATACTGTCAGCAAAGGAGATGGACACCCTAGACTCGACGATGCTTGGGCTTTCAGACGTCAGTGAAAGGCTCTAAAATAGCATGGCTGATACCAACCTCAACATCGGAGCCATTTCAACGGGCGCTGGAACCGGCTCCTGTTCCGCGCTTGGGACTTTGAGCGCAAAGTAGGTGTTGCCTAACAACGGGTGAGAAATGTTCGACTCAGGAGTGAAGACATATGACAAACCTCCGGCGGATACTTTCTGCTCGACGGGGACGAGTAGTCCGCCAGCGTCCTGCATCTCGACGTCCTTCTGTGGTCGCTTCCGCCGCCTTTTGAGGAAATGGAAGGCATGTCTGGATACGGCGGCAGTGCGTGCGTTTTGCGAGACCTTGCTAGGTCGACGGTGAGGTGCAGTCGGTCCGGTAGTCCGCAGGAAGAACGGCAGATCGTGTGATGGATTCTTCGCCGTCAGACGTAGAAGACCTTGCTCGGTATTCATATTGTATGGAGCCTGGTCAGTGCAATCGCTGCGGATGCGTCAGTACTAGGTGGTAGCAACACGGCTAGAATATACACATCACTTACTGATGTATCGAGAATGAGTCCGGCCGGGATTGAGTGTCAGGGTTCTCCGAGTCTTCAACCTGAAGCGAGTCCTCCCGAGCGATGGTTGAACAGGCCTCGCGCACTTGCTGTTTCTGTTCAGCAGAAGGACTCTGGCCCATGTCAGCATTGGTGTAGAATGGTCCAGCGTCAAAAGCCCGACCAGCTGGGCTCATATTGTCGGCTCCAGCTCCCTCTGGCGTCGACGGGACCAATGTGATTGTTTCGTTCACTCGAGGTGTATGATTGACGAATGCCAAAGTTTGTTTTCGTGGCCGAGCTGCGGCAGGCTGCATCTGGCACGATAACGTGGTCGTCCAGTTAGCAGACGCTGTGCTTGCTTCAGGTAGGACCGGCGAAGCTCGAATCATTGGACTCGAGCAAGCGTATCGTGCAATGACGATGTATCAAGCTTTGAATGGTGACAAGAGCATATTGCAAGCCTTACGAGGATTCTGTGTACCCGAGCAGTGACAAGGCTTTTGACAAAACGACAATGTTGGCTTGCTGCATCACGGACGAGAAGATAAATAGAAAGCGCAGACCAACAAGTGCAAGAAAACACTGCCAGAGGCAGAGCGCCCTGGCAGAGGTTGTACCACAGAAGGCAGCACTTAGAGTACGGAAATGGATCAAGTGAGATCCACCCGTAAGGGTGATCCGCCGCACCGCAGTGAGGGACAGTGTACGTCTGGCTCCGATGTCATTTGCCTCGAACAATAAGCTGGAGCCCTCTGGTATCAGCGTTGCGAGCATAATTGGAATAGAGAGGACTTGAGATCGCCTACAAGTTTTGCTTGGATTTCAGCTCTTGTGTCGAAAGCAAGGGATGCTCATGCAGGTCAACGGTCGAGCTGCGAGTAACGTAGCACAAGGAGCATGGACGCAGTCTGAAACTGGGATTACACAAGCGGCTTCCACGGCTTTGCTTGTCAAGAAATGGAGGACTCACAGATTCAGTAGTACGATGGCTAGAACGGGGACCGGCACCTTCCACGCCAGAATCTCAGCTGAGGCGTGGCAATTTCGATGCCAGATCACGAATACCTAAGACGTGGAGGGCTCAAAAGGATCCTCACAGCGCTTCTTTAAACTTCCCTTCAAATCCACCTTCGTCGCAGAAAACGTTCGGGATCGAAAGACTCGAAGCCAGGTATAACGTAGTTATCGTCCGGTTGCTGCAGAAACTTGATCAAGAGCAACATGGCGGACCAGCATATCGGTACCGCTGAGATGCTTCGCTGGTTCAGTGATCGTGGTCTGGTACCAAGACACTGCATTACCTTTCGACCTCGCCTCTGCTCGCATCAAGGTCCAATGTATGCAAGCAGCTGTTTAATACTTTCCCTTCGACTGGTGCGATCGCTGCGCTTCAAGGCTTCGGCTTATTCTGCTTGCGAGGAGGCATAAATGGGCTAGCAGCCTGGCGTTTCTTGATCTGTTGCACATTCGGTCGCGCCACAGCACCCACTCTAGGTTTGACGTTTCCGTCAGCCGGGTTCGACTCCTTAGCAGAAAGGGATGTTTCAGCCCCAGAGAAGTTACTGCCGGGTGTTGCACCGCGACTCGTCGTATCGTCCGCATTTGACATCTCCACGTCTTGTGGCTCGAGTGTGTCGGAGATTTTATCGACAGGCGCTTGTGGTGCTGAACGATCGCTACCGATACCCGTGCCGCTGTCGGGCTTCTTCGTGATCCTGTCCGCGAACTTGTAGCTGATACCTTCCATTCGATCACCATCCGAGGGGGTTTGAAGCGACTGTGCACTTGAATCACCATTCGTGCCCCTTTGGTGCAATGCGGATGAGACATTCGGCGACAAATCTTGTCGCATCTGCGGCACATGACCGCCAGCATCAGGCATGGATCGAAGACTTGCACCACGCTGCGCGGGAAATGCAGACGAAGGCTGATTCAGCATCGCTTTGAGGTTACCAGTAGTATAGCAGTCCCGTGCTTTGGCATCATCGACGAGCTTCTTCCAGAATTGACCACGAATAAGACTGTCCGAATTTCCAAGCACCCACAGACTCGATTTCGCTCTGGTCAGCCCAACGTTCATACGCCTGATGTCCTGCAAGAAACCGATGCCGCCGGCTGGCGAAGCACGCACACACGAGAAGATAATGATCTCGCTCTCGCGGCCCTGAAACGCATCAGTGGTGTTGAACTCGACGGTATCGAAGATGTCCGGTCCATAACGCTTTGCGAATCGATCTTTCAGCATCTTAAGTTGACTCTTGTACGGTGTGATGATTCCAATCCTGCCGCTGTAGTCGTAACCTGTAAAGTCTGTTCTCAACCGATCGTAGAGAGCCATGGCGATCTCGATTTCGGCAATGTTGACCAGCGAGTGCCCTTGTGGAGCAGACTGATGCTGGCCGGCCACATCGAAGAAGCGGTAAGGCGCTAGCATCGAGCTGGCATGCCATGGTCGCTGTCGAAGTTCCAGCATACCTCTGCCGTCCTTGAGAAGACCATCGTAGAAGGTCTGCGAGGGAAAGACTGAGATGTCCGGGTGCATACGATACTGCGTGTCCAGTAAGTGAACCTCATCGCTGAAGTTGTTCTGCATGCGCACGAACAGCGACTGCTCGTATTGAAACTTCGCCGCTTCCTTCGAGAACACCGTTGGTGGCAGCTGCTTCGGATCTCCGACCAGGATGCACTTCACGCAGCCATACTTGAGTGGGATCAACGAGCTCATCTCGACACACTGAGCGGCTTCATCGATGACAACAGTTTCGAACTCGATATTGAGACTCTGGAACATGTCGTGACCACTGCCGCTCAGTGTAGCGCAGATGACGTGAGCTTCATCGAGAATAGCTTGCTGCGCTTTCTTCCTGTTCAGTTCAGCCTCGCGACCAGCATTCCGCTCTTGGTCTTTGGCGTTGTCGATGCGGATGCCGAGCTCGTTCTTCCTCTTGCGCATTGAGCCAATTTCGGTTTCAAGCTCTGCCAGTTCTGGCCCTTTGACTGCCCCTGCGTCGCGTTTCTGATAGAGTTCTCTTAACCGAGCAGACACCTTCTCATGCTCCTTGAAAATCTCAGCAGTACGTTCACGCTTCTTTTGATCGACCTCATTGTTCCCAAGACGTTTCGAAACAAGCTCATCCATGGTGACGTCAACCACCTGGCTATTGATAGCATCACTGCGGCCTACACGGACAATGTTGATCTGGTGTTCTCTGCCGTTCTTAGTCTTGATGCCTTCTTTCATTCGCATGACCAGCTCGTCGACCGCAGCATTGCTAGGCGCACACACCAGAAGCTTACGAGGAGGCGCATCGAGGGCTCCATTGCCGAGTGCGCCAGGTACCGATATCTTCGTGCCACTGCTAGACGAGCTCAAGGTGTTGGTCAGTAAGCCACCGACAATCGCGACGATGGTTTTCGTCTTGCCGGATCCAGGAGGACCTTGGATCAGGGAGAATCCTTCGTTCACGAGCGCAGCATTGATCGCCTCACTTTGTGCTCGATTCACGTTCCACACGCTCTGGTAAGCCACGATCTGGTTCTCACTGTAGGTCATCCTCTTCGACGGCTTTGCTCTAACGATTTGGTTGCAGAGGTCATAGTACTGCAAAGCCTGCAGAGCACCGTACTCGCGCTCCAAGGGTGTGATCGACTGAACCTTAAGACCCCAGACCACACTTTGTCCGACCAAAGAGGGTGCCAGACTGCTACCAGGGAGGAGCTGGTAGACGACTTCGCAATGAGCTTTCTGCCGCTTGACGCGATAGATCCGGGCCAAGCAATGAGGAGCCGTTGCGTCTCGGGCAGGACTCTTGGCTTTGGACAACAACACGATGTCGCTCTCTTGAAGCTGCAGTTCACGGTTCTCAGCATGGCCAACAATGCTGCTGATCTCAATAAAGGCATCGACGTTCGTTCGATTCGCCACTTTGACTTCGTAGGGCTTGGACGAAGTCTCTTCGCGAGCTCTGATGAGTCCTTGCCACGCCTCAAGCGTAAGGAGTGGTTGGAATGTGTCCTGGTACGTCTTCGGGTCGGTGAAGGAGTTGGCCACTGGGCGGAACAAGTGCTCCTTCATTCCGGGCGGGTAGTCGCCATCATGAAAGAAGTCCCAACCAAGGATGACGCGATGCAGAGAAGTGAGATCTGGAGCGAGACGTGCACGCATATCCCGAGCACTCCGAGCAGTGCGCTGTATCTTAGTAGGTCCAGCCTTTTGCTCCGGCTTCAAACCCACCGCGCCATTCGGGTCGACATTGGGCCGCGCCACTTTCTTCTTAAGGGCTGGTCCGAACAGGTCAGCGTCGACATCGTCTTCATCGTCATCACTCTCCTCAGAGGATGAGACCATGACATTCTCGCCTTTCCGAGTGTGATCCTTGCCCAAATCTCCCAGACCAGCAACTCCACTGCCAATGCCGACACCCTTCGCTCTGGCGGCGGCAGCGAGTCTGTTCTTCTCTGCCTCCGCCTTTGCCTTCTGTCGGTTCGCCAAGAAGTCTTGTTGGCTCTGCTGATTCTTCTGAGCCGCCTTCGTGCTTGCTGCATTAAGCACAGGCTTCTTCTGTCGTTCTTGTTGTAGTTTCTTCTGAGCAAGCCTTTCAGACGCAGTCATAGTGCCCATGAGCTGCTTCATCCCGTCATCCTCCCAAGCCTCCCTCTCCTTCCTCCGTTGTGCAGCCTCCGACCAAGCCTCAACATCGATGGTCCCAGCCTTAGATCGTGATGTTCCGCTAATGGGTGTTGACGCGCCACTGCTTCGACCGCTCGCCGCCCATTCCTCCAGATTTTTCTGCTTCTTCGGGCGATCTAAAGCCTCGAGATCGATGACCTCAGACAGGCTCTCACCAAGATGCTTCTCGAGCGCACGCCGTAGCTGAGCCTTTTGCTGCATACTCAACTTCGTCTTAACTCCAGGCTTCTGCGGCGTACTCATCACTATACTCTCGATGAATTGTGCTGCAGGTTCGTCGATCTTGATGTCCACCTCCCGCAAGCGACCCAGGATCTTGACAGTCAGACTGACGGCCTTTTCGATGAGATAATCATCTCGTAGTCGCAGCCATCTTGAGATGAACATGAATTTCGACCGGGCTTGCTCGAGCAACATCTTCTTCACCGCACCGCTTCCCTTTCCTGCTTCGTATTGAAGACTGCTTGCGATGACAGAGTACTGCTCGAAGGTGTGATCAGCAAAGTCCATGGCTTCTCGGCAGAAGTCTTGCATCAACTGCTTGTCGTGTCCAAGGTTGCTCCATGGCTCCGTCTCTTGAAAGATCATTCCCAACAGCTGCCAAGTCCTCGTCCAGAACGCCTCCAAGACCTTTGAGTGTCCCTGGGGACTGTCGGCAGACCGAAGGAGCCCGTCACTGGAGTCGCAAAGGCAGCTGAAGATGTCTGTGCAGACCTTGAGCGACATCAAGCATGGCTGAAAACAGCGTGCTCTCGCAAGATCATCCAAAGCGTTGTTGATGGCCGGCATAGCGGTCGCATAGAACACGGTCAGAACATGCATCAAGCAGCCTCTGCGATCTTCTGCCTCGCTCAGGATCCTGAACACGCTGACTGCTCCTTGATGTATGTGCTGGTCACCATTGAAGAGTAGTCTAATGGTAGCGTCCAGCCCCTTGGGGTCTTGCACTATCTCCAGCACATCCTCGTACTCGAACGCGTCCAAACGCTCAAGGAGATCGCCGCTGACATATGTCAGAGCACGCTTCAGGCCGTCGTTCCAACTCTTGGCCGGCTTAAGGGCCTTTTCGAGTTGTCGCGAGGTGAAATTTTCCAATGGTAGAATGCCTTCGATGCCCGAGAGTACTGAAGTCGCGATCGCTGGATACCCTCGTCGGACTAGCTTCATGCTTCGCTTCCACATCTCCAAGCTGCTGACGTGTAGCTCGTGGTCCATACTCGCCGTCCTCAAGATGGTGGCGCGGTCCTGTACGAGCGCGTTTGTGTCCATCCTCAAAGTCTGCCCAACTATGTCAAGGCATAGCTGCTCGTCTTTGCTAATCTGCATCTCGGTCTTCCGGCTCTCGGCGCCACTCAGCTCCAACAGGATTGAGTCCAGGTGATCTCGAGATACTACTTCGATCATGTGAGTAGTTAGTGGGCCGACTTTGACTTGTTCGACCACGCTGAGTGCAGTAAGAAGGCATGATAAGCCTTTCGTCCAGGTGACGGATTGGGCGTATTTGGAATACTCGTCTTTTTGAAACCGTCGTAGGAGCTGTTCTAGCATAGATCGCACGGGTGGCACGACGTTGGCCGGCGTGATTGACTTGACAAGCACGACGGTCCACTCCATCTTTTCCTCCAAGCGAAGAGATTCGCGCTCGTCTCTCACCTTGAGTAGTCGCTGTAGAGTCGGGCTCTTGAAGATTGTTTCTGCTACAGCCTGAGGGTTGATGGTGCCGAGCGCTGCCCAGAAATCCTTCGAACTTAGCTCAAGCAGCCTTTGATAGCTGCTCAACAGGTCCGAGAAATGGCTGTCGTCAACCTGGAAGTGCTCGAGGGCTATAGTGTAGAGGTTGCTGTCCATCGTGCGAAGCTTGTTCCTCACCTGATCCTTGTTAAGCTTGAACACGATCGATTTTGTACCGCGCCAGAAGGTCGGCAAGAAGTCTTTATCAAGCGCCAAGATGTGAACGCGTGCGATGGTCCCCTCCAGGAATGGCTTCACACTGTGATCAAATTCTGGACCCGTCAATTGTCGCTTCAGTTGGCCCACATTGCGGACCGCCCATGCTGATCTCTCCTCGTTGCGGGAGTATAGGAAGCTGACCATCCCTGGTGCATAGTTTGGCAGCTTCAACTTCTTCTTGGTCTGCACCAAACGGAAAGGTAGGTCGAAATGCCGTTGCAAGGCGTCCTCGTCCTGTAGGAAAGGGATGCAATTCAACGCCTCAAACAGAGCGTACATCCCAGCATCCCCAATAGCCTTAATACTGCGCTCATCCGGAGGTAATTCCTGAAGTACTTCCGTCGTCCTGTCCAGGCCGTCTGTTATGCGTCGTACGTTCATGCCATCGAATGTTTTCATGAATGCCTGGACCTCCTCCGCATCGAATGCCGCTTCCAGCCCCTGGATAAGTAGGTACCTTGCCCGATGATATTCTCGCACGCATATATCACATCTGCCCAGCTGTGCTGCCAAAGCAACCCGGAACACGTCCTGGTATGGCTTCGCGTCGGCGCCATCGAAGGCGAAGATCTTGCATGCTTCCAGTGCATCATCGCGTCTACCCTCCGCCACTCGTATCTTCTCCAATCGCGTGCTCTTGTCGTGTACTGATTCTTGGTGGGCATCGAGGAGAAGGATGTCTTCTTCGAGGTATATGTCATAGTCGTTGGCCGTGGATCGTGGACAGAACCAGTGAATGCCTGTGTCCAGCTTCTGGAGCTCACTACAGGGGCGAAGGGTTAGCAATTGACCGACAAACCAACAGAAGCGGCCATAGGCCCTTACCTGAGCTTCTGAACCACAAGTTCACCCATGTTTGGGTGATTACGAAGTCACACCGCAGCCGCAGCCAAGTAACCGAGCCTCGACTGCTTCAATTGCAGTTTGATGGGCTCGGCTCGAGAGGCAGACTATCTAAAGTATAGGTGCGCAGCGAATGTGCTGCTACAAATATGCTAGAGAACCTGGAAGTTGGTGAATATAAGAAAGTGATCCGGCCACGAAGCCTCTATCTCCCATCGATAGCACCACCAACGGCCATACCAGAGCTGCGATTCACTCTCGGTCGCGTTCTGAAGTGAATATGACTTCGAGTGCAGGTGTAGTTGGTTCGTCAAAGGACACGACGTAGAGAATGTGCTGCCGTGGATGAGGTCATAGAGAAGTCTCGAGGAAGGGAAGGGCGAAGACGCTGCCGCAGGACTACCTGTTTCATGTGAGTGATTGTCAAGAGCAAGAGAATGTGACTGCGGCCTGCGGCTGGGCTAGGCTGGTGGGGTGGTTTTGGCGAAGAGGAGGAAGTCGAAGTCGAAGTCAAGGTTGGAGGTTGTTTCTCACTTGCCAAAAGATTGGCCGAAGATCTACCGGCGGCGCGCTTCGACGCGGGGTGGTGAAAGCTGCAGGGCTGGAAACCTCACACGTACAACCTCACGCTGGCAAACACCACTTTCTGCTTACCCTTCGGAAGGGTTGACAATGTCAGCAGTAATAAGACTCAAAACTAGAGCGATGAGACCGATCCTTTGAGACGGCACCACCAGCTCTTCCGTAAGTTCGTTTCCGAGCAGCAACCTTCCCACGAGGCAGTCGTAGTCGCAGTCCTGGGATTCCTGCAAAGCATATCTCTCCGGGCGAGGACCAGCTCGTCCGTGGCCACGAAGCACCGCCTGAAGTGTTGGTCTCGAAGTTGGAGAATAAGACACCTTCTATAGGAACCATGCCCACCACCGGGATACTGGCTCTGCCGAACGAGCTTCTGGAGCAGGTATGTCAAAACATCGGTGGAAGGGTTCTCCGAGACAGCATCAAGCGTTATGCGACGCTCTGAAGACTTTTACAACCGAATGTAGCTGCGAGACGATTGCTGACCCTTCTGTAGGTCTTCAACAACCTGGACTGGGACCGCAGCGTCCATCTCACTCCAGTACGTCCAGACATCAAGAATATCAGCTTGACTTGTCGCCAGCTACGTCGAGCCTGTCTACCGGTCTTCTTCAAGCACGTAAGGCTTAGGCTTGCTTGGGACGACGATGAGCTCGTCGAACCGACCTTGTTCAGATTAAGACGGGAGTGCCCGCATCTCATGAAGCACGTCCGTTCCGTCTAGTAAGCCCATCTCTCCAAGCGTCAGAGCTGCAAGAGCCATTGGCTAAATTGCAGTAGTATCGATACCCAATTTGGGAACTTACCATCTCTCCGTCATCATCTCGGGTACAAGCATCTATCAGTACCTGAGACGTTGCAAGACTGGTGGGCAACATCTTGGAGAAGACAGTCCGCTTATATGCTGACGGTATGACATCCGCAGGCTTGAACCAAGTGGACACATTTCAGCAGATCACGTGGAAAGCACGGCGCAGTCGCATCGACGACGGGTTGAAGCATTCGCACAAGACCTTTTTGAATCACCTGAATACTATGAAGTGATTCGCGGGTGCCCACAAAAGCTTCGCCAGCATGCAGACGATCTTGCCAAGAAGCTGTTTGGTGACACATGGGGGCTGCGGTACACCTCCGCCAGCCTCGTAGCCGATGAAGACATGATTGAACCTGAATTTGACTCTCAGGATTCGTCTCCTAGCAGCGTCACACGGAACCGATTCTCTCCCTCTACCGCAGCATCGAACTTCGTCGCGTCTGCGGGATCGAATACCGCCTTCACAACTGCCTGGCAACCGATCTACCTGCCCCGGGCACCCACAAGCAGATCCAGGGACCTCAAACTACAGCTGGATGCCTTAGTATTGGTCGTCCTCTGCCTGCCGCCAACCGTCAAATCGATCGTCTTTGAGGCTATACCAAAAGATCATTGTTCGCAAGACCTCTGGCAGAGCTACTTCGCTTCTCAAGTAGCATCGGTCGCCATGCAGATATATGGCGATCGACTTCAAACGTTCACGGCGATCATCTCGGATCAGGATGAATGCGGCATCATCGGAAAGCTCGCCACCGCCCAGAATCTGGAGAAGCTGGAAGCGGTCAATACCTTGTCCATTGGTGTGGACAGCAAGAGACACTCCTCCAGACATCACGCACGCTTCATCGACGAGCTCGCCAAGTGGCATGCCTTGTCGACCAAGATCACGCATCTCACGCTCTGGGATCTCAATATCGACCCACAAGCGCTGGTCGAGCTCATCAAGGGCTTCACGCGAGCACAGACACTCGCGATGAACAACATCAACCTTCTACCTAACATCCACACCGCCCGCAACTTCCATGACAGGACGTACATGATCTGGCCAACTTTCCTGATCGATCTGCGCCGACAGATGCCTTCTCTAGCCGTCGATCTGCATAACATGCGAAGCTACCTCACGCGCACTATCGGTCGCAGTGCCATCACCTGGCTCGTGGAGGAAGCTATCCCGACTGGGTGCACTGTGGATGTTGAGAGGGAGACAAGACTGCTCGAGGACTACGAGAGCTTCCAGCCACTGTGGCTTGCGGAGGACAGTAAGTACTGAACCACCTACAAACGTCCTCACCCCAGCGTCATTAGCCGCCTTGCCATTCTTGATCTTCTGTTCCGCATCGAGGGTAACAGGGATCTCCGACATAGAATCGCACTCCATGCTGCGCTCTGAGTCCTTTTACATCTCTCGATAGGACTGAGACACTTGCTGACCCATCATCTCCTGTAGGCGAGCGTGGCGAGTTGGCTAAGAAACACCGCGAGGACGGCAAGCTGGTGGATATGGCGATGGGCAGTCGAGGGAAGCGTTAGCAAGTGTCTCGGGGCTGTGGGCCGGGGTAGAAGGTCTCAGAGCGCCGCACGATGTGTGATACTGTCTCGGAGAATCAGTGCACCCATCGTTTTGACGAACGATGCATAGGAGCTGCGACAACACCGGGCTCCAGCTGCTTGGACGTTCAAGTCATTGCGACCAATGGCATTGCGACAAGGTCGATGAAAAGTCGATCAAAAAGTCGATCTCATCGATTGCACCCTTTGTAGGTCATGTACATTGGCGAACTCATTCTTCGCCCAAGCATTGAAAATGCAGCACCATCGTCTCCCATGTTGTACCAAGATGTGATCAGTCTGCTGCAGCAACCTTGTTAGACTCCCGCAGTGCATGGTGCTAGGTGTCGGCTCTCCGTCGATCAGTGCGACCTCACGTTCCGAATACATGTTCTATCGGTACCTTATATAACACACCTATCCATTGGACAGGTTCAAGCTCGTAATGACGAAGATCGTTGTTTGATGGGATATATCTCCTTTCCTCTGGAAAACCAATGGCCACAACGCTACTCGACCTTCCCAAGGAGGTACACGAGCTGATATGTAGCTTCCTGGACTGCAACGCATGCGAGGACCTGGACAAGCAACAAAACCATAGGCCCGAGCCGAGACAGGACCTCGAAAATGTTGGCCTCACTTGCCACCAACTGCACGAGGCCGCTGTACCGGTCTACTCAAGCATGTGAGCTTGAAGCTTCGGTTTACTCAGTACGCCCTTTTGAAGCCAGCATTGTATATTCTCTGGCGCGAAAGACCTCATCTCATGCGCCATGTCCGCTGTGTACACATCGAGACTGTGTTCGACCACTTTGAGAGAGATTATGCCGAGCACAAACCTTTCGCCGTACCAGTAGAGGTGCAGGACATGTATCAAACTTCCGAGAGCACGATAGGCACGGGACACAAACGCTGACAACTGTATCTCATGTTCAAGGCTCGGACCAACAGAGTCCACACACCGACAGCGAGTTGAAGCAGCTGCGCGTCCTGTCTTTGACTCCGCAGAGTACGCCGAGTCAATCTTGAAATGTCCACCAGAGCTTCAGGCCTATGCTCAGTCGCTCCGCCACAAGTTGCTCGGCGAAGTTGACGACTGGAGCGATGTTGATGCCAAACCGCTCGGTCACTTATCCTTTGAGCTGGGAGAATATTTTCAAACCGGATTCCACCAGCCCTTGCCTACGACCTCATTCATAGCTGCTCCTCCGCCTGATGAGGCGTTCATGCCGGGATATGATATCCAGAAGAAGCAGCGAATCAAGAGCTATCGAGACCTTCGCTATCAACTAGACGCTTTGGCTGTAGTCATCCTCTGCCTGCCGGCCAACGTCAAATCTATAGTCTTCAGATCCTGGCCAACCAAGCTCGAGCATACCATGCGGCACGAGTTCGCTCTCCACGTCATGGCAGCCACCATGGACATATTTGGCAACAGGATGGAGTCACTAAGTGCCATCACGTATCGAGAAGGCTGGGGTTCCAACTTCAAGGTTCTTATGCGGCCTAATATCTGCACCCAGCTAAAAGTCCTTCAGTCATTGACACTCGACGTAGGCTACGACCACGAAGATGCAGCCGATACTTTGAACGGCCTGCGAGGATGGCATGCCCTGGCTTCAACCATCAAACATCTTGGGCTATGCAATATGACCGGCACGCCCCATCATCTAGGCCAACTTGTGAAAGGCTTCACAGGAGCCACCACATTATGTCTTGACAACGTTGGACTGGCGTTTGATCAAGGTCCCGTCACGGAGTGGCTCGTCTTCCTCATCGATATTCGCTGCGCCATGCCTGACCTCGCCATCGGGGTTCGCTCACTGCGTGGCTGTGAGGCAGCAACGTTGACCCGCAGCGCCGTGAATTGGATAATGAACAGCGCCATCCCAGTCGGATATTCCATAGGATACGAACTCAGGCTGCAGCTGCTCGTCGACTTTGTGGACTACCTGCCCTTCTGGAAAGCGGATGATGGCGAAAAGGGTGAGCAGGCGAGGGAAGCGCGTAAGGATGGCAAGCTGGCGGAGAAGGCATTATCGAGCCGTTTTAGGGGCAGGTGAATAGTCATCGAAAAACGGTGACCGCACATGGCACTCTGTACAGTTGGAGAAGCGGCATGAGGGAGAGGTTGGAGCAGCTTCGTGAGCCTAGTGTATCTCAAGCATTCTGAGGGCCATACTATCGTAGTCGTTCGACCAGTCTTGTCGTGACTTTGAAGACACTAAAGCTTCTCGTACTACTTCCTGGACCACTTTACATCTCCACACAGATCTTATACATGACTTGCTCCCAAAGGAAGCCTGTCTGAGGCTTCATCCTCTGTGCTCTTCGTCCGAAGCCTCCCCTGTATTGCCGTCGGCCAGTACCATCGTCTCCGTGTGATGAGAGACAATGTGCACCACTGGAAACTGTAAACCGAGCCTGAATTCGAGGCACTATAGCCTCATGTCTCCCGTGATGTCGGCTGGACTAGCTCAGTTGAAGTGCTTGGTAGTCCATCCTCCTCGCAAGTACGGCTCAGCCGTTGGCAGTCGTAGCCGGAAGTGAAATTTTCTGTGGTGAACGCACTGGACCAATCGGCATCCTTAGTTGGTCGATCATGTCCGTAGTCGAGGTCCGAAACTTCATCGTTGGCCCTGCTTAGACACCATGACGTGATCGCAGTCATGTTGCGCCCCCAGCCTTTGGATCAGGTGACTGAGAAGTGATATGTGCTCCTCCCATGTTCTTGCTCGAGCTCAGAACATCCTTCACACAACCTGGACCGTCTTCTCGTCATGTCTTTGCTCGAGAGCCTGCCGAGAAGCGGTCGTGGAGTCATGAAGCTGCAGCAGAGCGGCAAGCAGATGTATTGCGGCAAAGCCGACTGCAACCAGAGTACACCGGTCAATCTGGGCCGCACAATCAGCCCGTGAGCACTCGCTACTCGATGCAGCACAGCTCACTTTGAGGTCGATTGGTCGAGCCGTGTCCTGTAGAAGCTGAAAAGCCTTCACGGCCAAGCACACTGAGCAGGCTAAAGTAGTGGCCGCATGGTATCTTAGAGCAGCTGGTGTGGACCTTCGTACGACCGCATGGAAGAACGTTGCGATAAGGAGGGTGCTCAGAGTGATCGTTGTCGTGATCTCCGGGAATGCGAAGCTGGTGATTGATCCGCGGAGATGTTCGTAAGAAAGAGATCCCAGAGAGACGAGCAAGCAGAGCGCTGATGCGGCAAAGTAGGGTAGAGAATTGCTGAGAACAAGAGACAGAACGAGACTAGCCAGCAGTGCAAGAAGTTCGATCTGGAAGAATTGAGATGTCTCGACGAAGGAGAGCAGAATGCTGAGGTCTAACATGTTGCTAGATATTGAATGTGGTACTAAGTCGTACTGCGAAGAAGTAATAGAATGAAGATGGAACAGATGAAAAAGAACACAAACATGATGGGTATATACATATTCCCCCTATATGTCGTGGTAGGCCGCGTATAGTGGGAGCATTGCGCGTCGAGTACGATGGTACCATCGACCTCGTCCACTGGAGGTACGTAGGTTGAGGTCGCTTCTCGTGAACCAGACACGCCAGCGGTTTCAGGTTGCGCAAGTCCTCGGCGAATCGTGCGGTGCGTCCCAGTTCGGGCTCACGTGGCCATGGGTTGTTCTTGATCTTGGTGAGCGGCTTGGTACTTCGGTTCACTGATCTCGCAAGCAAGCGTAAGACAAGCCTTGATATCCGGTGCTTATCTCGAGGCGTCTGTTGGACACGAATCCGACTCCACTCGATTTCGATTTGAGGTCGTGCTTACACTGCACGTGACCCTGGCGCTAACCGAGCTTGCCCTGCACCTGCCACTTGAAGCGATTTTTCCGGTCGCGCCTTCCCTCTTTCTTCACCATCCGCCCTCACGACCAACAAGGTAACCGAGTAACCACAAGGAGAATAAGGTATGCATATTCACTCATATCACCTTCTTCACATGCACCGCTCTCTCTGTACCACACCTCTCTGCGCGCGCGATGACTCTGCATCCCGCAGCGATGGACGACCAGCGTCTTCACCTTCACCTAGCGGTCGCCACTGATGCAAATAGCTCACTCAGCAGCGGCCTAGTGCAGCTAGCGTGGGTAGCTGAAAGTGGAGGTGCGCCGTGGGTGAAGGTCTTATGGCAGCAGGCACCCTCCTCCGCCTTTCCAGATCCGCTGTTCGACCTTACTCCTTTCTGCCCTTCTCTAAACCTCGTTGAGAATTTGGCATTTCGCTGACACGCAATCCTGTACAGCCAGTGAGGTGCGTCTTCCCGCTCCACAGCCTGCACTCTGTGCTGCTGTTTCAGAAGCGCGTCAAGCCCGTTGCGTCTCTTGTCGTGACGCCGCCGCCCGCGCCCCACGGTCGCATTCCTGCCAACCCGAAACTGACCTTGTGCCTGCCAGCAGCGTCCGTCGGAGGCCTTCCTCTTTCAATCAATTCGCTTCGCGCGTCTCTGCCCCATTCATCCCTGACCGAACGGGTACATTCATCACCACCCGGGTCCCGCCGTGCTCAAATACTAACGAGTGTCTAAAGTAGGAAGCCCGTCGCCGAGCCCTGCCGAGCGCCGCTGCACCGCTGTCTTTGCTCGTCCCAGCTCCAAACAAGGCAATCCATCCCCACATCACCCAAAGGAGCATAGCGAATCTCGACTTTCCACGACTTCACCATGTCTGCCGAAATCGTCTCTCACGATCCCACCGCCCATGACGACGAGCACAACGAGCTCGAGAACGGCAATGGCGCCGCCGAACCACGCGGTACCAAGCGCGCTCGCACCAGCAATGCCGCCGACGACGATGACGACGACGACGACAAGCCTGGTCGCGAGAGGCGCAAGATCGAGATCAAGTTCATCCAGGACAAGTCGCGCCGTCACATCACCTTCTCCAAGCGCAAGGCTGGTATCATGAAGAAGGTACGCGCATCATGCACGCGACGCGTCTTGACTCACATCTAACATGATCGACAGGCCTACGAGCTTTCCGTCCTGACCGGCACACAAGTGCTGCTTCTCGTCGTGTCAGAGACTGGGTTGGTCTACACGTTTACTACACCGAAGCTCCAGCCTCTCGTCACCAAGCCCGAAGGCAAGAACCTCATCCAAGTGAGTCATTCCATGTCAATATCTTTCCACAACAACGACTAACGATGTTCGTAGGCATGCCTCAACGCGCCCGAGCCTGCCGACGCAAACGGTGTCGACGGAGAGTCTGCAGTCGAATCACCAGAAGAGTCACATGCCGCTCCACCACCAATGCCTCAAGGCATCCCACAGGCTAACATGCCACGCAACTCCAACCAACAGCCCTATGGCATGTCTGCCCACGATCAGCAAGCCATGCAATACCAGGCGTACCTGCAGCAGCAACAGCAAGCGCAGGGCGCGTACCCTATGCCGCCTCAGCCGGGCATGCACCAGCAGCGCTAGGAGACGTCTGCATATGGTTACACAAGCCCGTCTGACAGTCTGCATAAGACGGAGGAGGATTGATCTGCAAAAGCACATGGCGGAGTCCTGCAAAAACAAGACAGTGGAAGGAGGCAGTTTTCACAGAAAATGGTCACGTTATGCCCGGCGTTCGGCGCTGGTGCTGATAGCACGAAGCGAGGTGGGAGGGTCTGTGCAGGATGAACTGATGTGCGACGACTTTGCTGATCTTCGTCGTCTCGCTTTATATCTCTTTACATGCGCTTTGTTTACAGACCGAGGGAGCTCACTGCTGATAATGGGTGTGAGGGAGAGGCAATACTCTATCTCAGCGAAGCACTTGTTTTGGCTATCCCGATAAGTGCGTGTAATATACATGATCGGTATTGCTACAGCTCAAGCTCAACTCGGAACTGTCTCATCTCCGCTCCAGCTCCCCTTCGTAATGAATCTACTATGCCTCTCAATGAGATGGTTGTTCGTTGAACCGTCGTTCTTTCAACATGTAACTCTTCTCTCAGCTCCCTCGCCCTCGTTTTCAATTCAGCAGGTACTCCCGATCCAGAAAGACCTGGAGGACTCCATAGATGCCCTTGACAGGCCACTGCTCCTTGAACGTTTGGTACAGCCATTGTCGGTATGTCATATCGCTTGGGGCCGTCCACGAGCTCAGATCGACGTTGACTTTCTCGCTGATGCTCAGCATTCCCGAGGCTTTGTATTTTACTCGCACGTCGTCATACCAGCGTTTGTCGTACAGGCTCCAGAACTCCTCTTGGGTGTAGAAGGCCTGAGCGTAGAAACACTTCATGCCGCCAAGCTCCGCAGTCTTGTGTTCGATCTCGCGGTTCGCTCGTACGATCATCCTGCCCGGATTTCTGGCATCATCCGCAAAAGCGATTAAGACACGCGGACGAAGAGGCGCGTCTCTCTCCATCTTGAGGGAACACAGCCACATAGGATAGAAGCCGTATGCTTGCAATGTGTTCCACAAAAGCAGTCACAGTGGCATACGGAAAGCCAATGTCCTGGATGATGTATTGGTCGGCCAGGAATCCACCAGCAGGGCACGATAAAGTACTCGAACGGTATTCTCCACCTCAGAAGATACCTATTGCCATGAGTCTAACGATGAGCATGCGCCGCACATGGGTGTTTGGTAGCGCTATCCTAGGACGGGCTCTAGATGTATCTTGCTTCCCTCGATCTTACCTGAAAACGTAGTCTTTGATCGGGATGAGGTCTTGCGTATCCTCTACGCTGGCATCGTTGATTCTTTGCTCAATGCGCATGTAGACCCAGGGATCGACTGCGTGAGTGAGCTGGGCAACTTTTGCACCTTTGCTCCCGGCGTCAGTCCCATCAGGCATCCTGCCGGAGATGATGACAGCCTTGTGCAAAGAGTACAAGATGCCTTCGAGGGATTCGATGGTTGTGTCCTCCTTGAGCTCCTCAATGGCTCAAGTTACCTCGAGACTGGCCGATATGTGACTTTGATGTGCTTCCGTGCAGGTTGGAGCTGAACTTCAAGCAAGTGATCACTCCGAAGGTTCTGAAGATTCAGCTGCGGCGCTGAAGAGATCCGCGCGTTCATTCTTGGATGCAAACACAACTTCGTCTTCTGCAAGCACGATCTCGATCTTACTGATAGTGGTCTCGAATGACCCATGCCGGAAGGGACAGCTCTCTCCTGAGCGTCCAGCGAAGCCACCTAGCGAAGGTCAGGAGTTGACAATCCACCCGTCACATGTTCTCAACATACCTCCAACCGATGATGCTTGGAAACCGTATCACGACAAGCCGGACCATGCCATACTTCTTGTGGGACTCACAAGCCGTTCGCTAGAGATGTTGGGCTCTACCACTGCGACACCTCTCTCGACATCAACTTCCATGACATTGTTCACGCCGCTGGTATCCAGAAACTTTCCTCCGATTGAGCTTAGTCCTGCGTGTCGTGCTTGTCGTGGCATGATATATTTCATAGCGCTCCTTGCGATCATGAAAGTATCTGAGTCGAGCAGCGACTCCGTTGACACGCTCCTTGTGTTCCTCTGTCGCGCAGGCAATAATTTGTTCACGCTGGAACCTCAAGCTTCGCGACCCCTCGAAAGAAGCACCGTCGGACGCGGTCGAAGTGAGTAAATACCGCAAGGGACTCCGTTGCGCGAGTGAACGATTACTGATACGAACCGTCATCTTGTTCCTCCGTCCCTGCAGCCTCGGCAGTCAGCCGCCCATATATGTCAGGCTACTTGGCCAAACAAGTGTCAGCACAAGAGCTCTTGAGTTCTAGGCTGACTTCGTTCTACGGTTTTACTGACCCCGGACACAATGAGATCTCTTCTCGTCAGCAGCGACACAGTAGCGAAGACTACGAGTAGCGCTACAGCAGCTCTGAGACATTCGGATTCATCAAGAACATTCATCACGACTACCTTGGGCCAGTGATTGACTGTTCACACGAGACGCGAGCTCCGCGATAAATAAGGCGTCTTTTCTGTATATCCAATATGGTGAACGCATCTTTTGCGGCAGGACTTTGCGTCGACATCTTACTTCGGATCCGAATCCTCAGCATACCACACAGCATACCACACTCATCCGTTCCATCTACCTGCACCATATCACAAACAACATTTACATGACAACGGCGACATGATCATCCTATCCCAAAGTCAGTGATGCTTCCGACGAAGGATCGGGTTGCTACCGTCACTCACCATATACTTGCTGATATCACCCAAAAACAAGGCCGCGATGATACTCACTCCTCCAAATGCGATACTCACGAGGTACACATACTTGTAGCTCGCAGCGTACGCCAGCTGGCCGGCGTATACGACAGCCTCCCACGCGCCGGGAACACCTTTGATGCCGGGAAGCTCGGCGATCTCGTTGATCAAGGAGGCGCCGGTGAGCGCGATGGCCTCGCCGATGATGGTCTCGTCGGTGATGTTGTATTGGAGGGCCATGGTGCCCCCGACGTACTTGATGGCGTTGGGGACGAATTTGCTGGGAGTTGGTTAGTGAAGGCGGGAGTGAGAATGGGGTGAGAGGGTGGTACCTGATGAATACATTGTAGTACACAGTATATCCGATCGAGCCACCGATTACACGGATGGCGAGGGTGAGGGCTGCGATGGTGGCGATGAGGTCGTCGGGGCAGATGATGGTGGCTATCAAATTCAGTCTACGAAACGCAGGAAAGTAAGTGGCGCTGGAACTTACTGATGATCGACGCAGGCACGACGATACCACCAATACCAAGGCCGGCAAGGATAAGCAGACCCCAGAGCTGATAGAGGTTGTTGCGATCTGCGACAGCGAGTGCACCACATCCGGCCGTCATCAGGATGGAGGACACAATCATCAGCTCCTTGTTGTGGCCACGGAATACTGAGAGGAGCCAGAGGACGATACAGGCGCCTGCGAGAATGGCGAAACCGATGGGGATACCACGGACGCCGACGCCGATCGGGTCATGACCGTAGACGTTGAACGCCTGCGTGGGCCAGAACATCAGGATCGAGAAGAAGTTCGCACCGCTGATGAACGTGATGATGAGCGTCAGGCCCAAGACGCGAGGGTCCTGCTGGAGACGCTTCGGGAACATTGGATGCTGGTGACGTACGTCAATCAGCTGTTTGAAAGTCGCAATGATGATGCTGGAGGCAGCTTACCTTCGCGCCATAGGCCTCCCAGAGCAAGAAAGCAACGAGGAATACCGCACCCAGGATGAGAGGCGCCAGAACATGGGCGCTTCCCCAGCTATACTGGTAACCACCCCATTGCATCCCCTGGTCGAGTCAGCAACCACGAAAGAAGAACTTTCCAGAGCTACTCACAGCCATGAACAGGATCATGCCGACAACACTAAGGATCCCACCAATATAGTCGATCTGCGCCAGGATCTCTTTGCGCGACATACCGGTGCTGTTGACCCTTGGTGGCGGGAAGTAGAAGACGGCTGTCATGACGAGTCCGATGAAGTTCCTACAGAACAGAAGGGTAGAAGGGTCAGCAGTGTCTTCGATTAGAGGAATCCGCCGACGACTGTAAACGGCTGCCCTCTTACTGGTTGGTACTTACCAGATTCCACAGACAAGTCCGATCCAGCGCCACGTCGAGTAGTACGCGATGAGCTGACCCCAGAGCACACTCGGGCAGAAGGGTATGATGGTGAAGATCAGAACGGCCACGTATTTTCCCCTCTTTGCTGTCGGTGCAAGCTCAGAGGTCACAGCCAGAGCGGTCAACTCGTTGATGCCCGCCCCGATGCCCGCGAACACCATTCCCCCGATCTGCCAGAACAGAAGAGTATAATCAGTCCATGTCTCGAAAGGAGCGCACGTGGTATTTCCGGAGAGACACGGGGTGTCTCAAACATCACTTACAAAGATATTCATTGTATGCGCGGTGGAACAGATGATCATGCCCAGACAGACGAAAGCGGCGCCGGCGATGGCGACATATCGACGGCCGATAAGATCGGAGATCGAGCCAACGAATGGGCAGACGGCGGCGAGCGAGAGTAAGTTGGCGAGCACGAACCAGATCCAGCGGTCGGTACCGCCAATGTCAGCGTAGATGTATGGCGGGACGCCTCCGAAGAGGTAGACGGGGATTTGGCTGCCGGTCCACACTACATGACCTTGTCAGCTTGATCCCAACTGCTGATGTGGTGGGCCTGGAGCCTACGGAATGCCATCGCTACGAGAGACATCATCCTCGCAAACGACATCTTGGGCTCGTGGTCGTGATCGGCGTCGTCGCCGTACGTTCGAAGGCCGTCTTTCTCGTAGTAATTGCTATGTCCTGGCACGCGTTCGTTGGTGTGGACCTGCTCGACGTGGGCATTTCCTGTTTTCGAGACATCATTCATGTCGTCGGACGTGTCTAAATACGACGATGTGAGTCTGTTTGCTTTGATACGGTTGATGAGGTTTGCTTACTGGGGCTGCTCTGCCCGCTCTGGAGGTTTGCCGCCATTCTTCTTGCTTGTCTGTTTCACGCAATCGAGATAAGAGATTTACCTTGAAGGATGAAGCGAAGGATGAAGGAGAAGGAAAAGGAGAGACGACCCGACAACGCCAATCGGGGTTGATAACAAGTCTCTCCTTCTTCGACTGTCCAAAAGCTCCGAGGTACTTTTCCAAAACGCAAGTCAAGTCAAGGGACCACGGACCTAGAAGCGCTCGATCAAGCTCCACAGAACGCGGTGGCGTGCAGGATCCTCCCCGGATGACCCCAGAACGGCAGATTGAATTATGGAATTATGCTGGGATTGCATTGGACAGCCGCGCTACGAAGATCTAACGGAGCGCGTGGCCAGCATGTGCGCTTGTCAACGTGCCAATCGTATGGCTCTGGTAACGATCAGGGCCGGTGCTTTGCGGATAAGTACTCGTGGATTCGGCATCACCGTTGCGAACACCTGGTTTGGCTCCATGGTCTTTTTGGTGCGAAAGAATCAATGCTGTTCTCGATCACGCAAAGTCACCCTCGCCAAGGCATACATACTATGAATGTACCCAACCCAGTGGTATCCAACTCAAACCAAGACCATACCAAGCACCACAGGAAGACCAAACCTTCTTCGCAAGGCCGAGGCACGTTTGGGGCACCCCAGACCCGCCCAGACCCTCCCCGCGTGGTATCTCCACTGGAGGAAAACCTACTCCACTCCTCTGGAGAGACTGTACAGGTTCCAGAACTTCAGACGAAAACGAAACGCCTCAAACTCGTCCACATATCGTTGCTTGACGCAAGCACAAAATTTCAAGTATACAAAGCTCTTCGGAATCGCCCTGCATCCGAAAGCCGCCGGACAAGCTTTCGAGACCTCCTTTGGTGTACACAAGACATGGCTGCGGGGCGCTCGTGATGTGCGAACTGCGAACGCCACAAGCGTGGTCTGGCGCTGATTGCAGGTCTATTGGTACCTTTGCAAGTACACGCAGTCGCCGGAGTTGACGCTGCTATTCCCACCTATCATCACTCACGCCCCGATTAGGCAGGTGCAGAAGGATCATGGGCAATATCTTTATGTGCCTGGTATAGACGTCAACCTATTCGCAAAAAATGGGTAGCGTCGACGTGCTTCGTTCGACGACACCGTCTTAAATGGATGATAGAGACGCCCTCCAAAGTGACACCACCCTCAGCTCGATGACTGTGAGCTACGACTAGGACGCGCACGTCGTGCGTTCTGCTAGGCAGCAATATCAATATTGTCCATCTTCCATCACAGTATCACAGCGTTTAGCACGATCTTCTAGATTGCCAGCATTCAGCCCACCTACCCCAAGTGCAGAAGACCATGAAGCTCCAATCACCATTTGTACCTCTCCTACCACTCCTCTCAGCAGCCACGCTGAACATCCCAGCTCCCGAAGGTCCCCGTGGCACCAACTTCAAGACCCTCGCCTTCACAGACCCTTCCCGCCTCGACCCTTTCGCTCCCCACCCCGAGGACCGCTCAGTAGTAATCTCAGTCTTCTACCCCGTAGCCTCCGTCTCCGAGTGCAACACCACCCTCGTCCCAGCCTACCCGCCCCGCACTGCAGCAATCTTCGACGCCGAGTTCGCTTTCGCAGGCGTCCCGAACGGCACCTTGGAGGCTGTCCGCCTCTCTGTCTGCAACCCCTCCACCTCCGCCTCCACTAAAGCAATCGTCCAACGCCTTAGCACCACCCCAACCATCCTCTTCTCCCCCGGCCTCGGCACCAGCAGGCTCCTCTACTCCGCCCTCGCCCAAGCAGTCGCGAGTGCCGGCTTCATAGTCATCACCCTCGACCACCCCTACGATGCCGACGTCGTCGAGTTCCCGGACGGTCGCCTCGTGCTCGGCATCAACTCCACCTGGCCAGCCGAGCAGATCGAACTCGCAAACCAGGTCCGTACGGAAGACGCGCTATTCGTCCTCGACGAAATCACTAGACCCGGTTTCCTCGGCCAAGTAATCCCCGCCGCAGGCAATTCCTCCCTCCCCACCGCCCGCGTCGGAATCTTCGGCCACAGCCTCGGCGGCGCAACCGCAGCTTCTGCCCTTCTCGCCTCCGACCGCTTCGTCGGCGGGATCAACCTCGATGGCGGGCTCGTGGGTCCAGTAGTTCAAGAAGGCCTGGATGAGCCGTTCATCCTGTTCGGACATAAAAGCAACACGACTTCGTCGACTTGGTGCGAAATCTGGCCGCGTCTGAAAGGATGGAAACTTGATCTCGACCTCGTGAATTCCACGCACGGGACGTTCACGGACCTGCCGATCCTGGCAGGGCTGGCCTTTGGGGAGCCGTTGCCACCGGCGGTCGAGGAGATTGTGGGGACGCTGCCCGGGACACGGGCGAGAGATGCTGTTGCGGCATCTGTGGGGGCGTTTTTTGGGATGGTGTTGAAATGTGAAATCCCGGCGATGCTGCAGCGAGCTAGCGCGGCGTACCCTGAGGTTGAGTTCCTTGCTGAGCCAAGCTGTAACGAACCGTGAAGTCCATCTGCGGAAAGTGGTAACGAGAACAGGATGTCAATGGGTAGGAGAGATGCCCGAGGGGGGAGGCAAAAGAAATAAGGCACCAGTGGTAACTGTAATAATTGCTTGTCGCTCGCTCGCTAAGTTCCACACGCCCAACGGGCCTTCCTTTCCATCTATGCCGTTCGATAGGATCTCCATGGATCATCAGTCCCTTCACATGCGAAAGTCAATCTCCTGCGCACAAGATCCTGCTCAGGCTGTAGAAGAAATTACCAGTCATCGTCATCCTTCTCATCATCTATTTCACACACCACACATTAGCCTCCACCCATCACAAACACAAATTCACGCAAGGTAGGGTAAAACTCACCACTATCCCCCCCAACCTTACTCTTCCTTGCCGCAAGCGCCGCCCCCAAAGCCCCCGCCAGCCCTCCCTGCGCATCCCCCGCTCCGCTAGGAGCACTTCCTCCTCCTGGTGGCGCAACCGGCTCACCCCCTGGGACAGCCGCTGCGCTCCGATCCCGCTTCTCCTGCGAACTCACCCGTTTCAGCCGTGCGCCGCCGCGGATATCTGCCAAAAGCCCGCCACGACCTGGTGCGTCGGGTGCGGGTGCTGGAGACGGATCGGCGCCGCGTGGTGGCATTGGAGGTGGTGGGGGTGGGCCACCGGACGAGGTGTTTGGTGGTGGGAGTGGAGGCGGTGGTGGAGGGCCAGAGGATGAGAAGGAGGGTGGCGGGAGGGGTGGAGCTGGTGGAGGGCCGTCTGAGGATGGGGCTGGAGGGACCGGACGGGAGGTTGAGGGTGGTAGGGGTGGGGGTGGAGGGGCGGAGTCGGTTGAAAAGCCGCCGGCGCTTGGGTTTGGTGAGCTGCGCGGTGGTGGCGGAGGTGGGATGGTTGCTGGTGCTGAGTCGCGTGGTGGAGGGGGAGGGGGAAAGCCTCCTGGGTTGCTGTTCCGTGCTGGTGGTGCTGGGGGCCCTGGTGGGAGTCTGTTGCCTGCGAAAGGTGGTGGGACTCCATGCTTGCCCGGCGTTGATGCTGGTGAGTCGTCCTCGAGTGGCGTCTTCGGAGGTCGTGGAGGCGGCGGAGGTCCAGCGTTGCTTGTTGCTCTGTTTCGGCCCGGCAATGCTGGTGCTGGTGGTGGTGCTGCATTGGCGAACTTGCCAGCATCTGCAAGCGGAGGAGGTGCCCTAAACTTCGGCCTCGGCGGCGAAGGCTCACGCGGTGGACTTGGAGATGGACTCGGAGGCCGCTGCACTGCTGGTGCACCTGGTGCAGCGCCTCTCCTCGATGGCGGGGCAGGAGGAGGTGGTCCTCGCTTGCTCGTCGTCCCCGTGCTACTACCAGTATTCTGCGGGCTCAACCCAGCAGCCCCATTCTGCCCCGGAGGCGGCGGCGGAGGAGCACGCGTCTTCTTATCCGCCTCCGCAGCAGCGGTAGCCTTATTCTGCTCCAAATAACTCTTGATAAACCCAGCATGCTCCTCAATCTGATCCTCCGTAATACCCATCTGCAGCAAATCCGCCAACACGGCCTGCACCGCCGGATCTGTCAAATCAATCCCACTCGCCGAACTCGCGCGACTCCTCCCCGTCGCCGGACTCGCAACCGAAGCAGTGGAAGAATTATTAATCTCCACCCCCCGCGGCGGGATAATACTCTGCGCCGGCCCCTGCTGCCCCGCAGAACTATGCCTATGGCCCCCAAACAACCCACCAAACCTCGACGAATGCTTCCCACCCCCCGCAATCTGCTGTTGCTGCTGTCCACCATCATACGCCCTCTGCGCCGGCCCATGCGCGAAAGGCTTGCTTCTTGTCCCCTTGTGCGCGTTCTTCTCCCGCTCATCCATCTTCTTCCTGAACTGCTTCGCCTCCTTTTCGTCCGCAAAGCTGAGCCCGAACATGCACTCCTCGCCTTCAAAGGTGAAGAAGAAGACGCGGTCCTGGTGGTACTGGAAGGTGTCGTAGATCTCCTGGTCCCACAGCACGCCGCGGTTGTTGGGGCCGACGTCGACGAGTTTGAGCCAGAAGGTGTTGCCGACCAGGTCGTTGGCCAGCACGACGGCGCCCGAGAGGCCGGTGAAGAGCCATTGCGGGCGGTTGGGCAGGGCGAGGTAGAGTTTGGCGACGGCGACGGCTTGGATCTTGTTCGAGGCTTTGGGCACGGCGCGTTTGACGATTTGTTTCTCGTCGTCCGAGAGGATCGAGGGCATGGTCGTGGTGGTGTTTGGGGTGTCAAACGGGAGGTGTTATAGATAGAGCTGTTTCCGCTGACTCGCAGCTGAGTCGGAGAGCTGTGTTTGGTGTTCGTGATCGGGACTGGCTGGCCTAATGAAAGGTGCCGAGTTCTTCTTTGCTTCTATCGAAAGACGATCAAGAGTTGCCTGGCAATGTGGCCTGTAGGGTACAGAAGGCTGCTTCTACCACCAAAAGTGGCTTCACGCATCGGCTGACGTAGGCTGCCAAGCCCCTTCAGCTTTCAGGCACACATCACTGCCAGCACTGTGGCAAAATACGGTAGCACATGGGAAGCAGAAGAGATGATTGCAAAGTAAGACTGTGTGAAGTGTGTATTGTAGAGCACGATGCCACGGACTTCATTTGCTCGTGTACGCCATAATGCAGATGCAGAGTCGTAATTCCTCTCACATGCCTCGTGTGTCCAAATGACCACTCGTGACTCTATCGCAGCATGGCCACAAGCCTCTGCATGTTTGTGCAAGGCGTTCTTTCGTGACTGACGGTCCTCGTAGCCCATAACAGCCGTACGCCGCGCCACAGCATGCCCTGCCCACAACACCGCTTTCTCCTCTTCCCCCTCCCATACCTATATCCCTTAGATATCATCAACATCAATCTCCCCCCCACTCTCACTATCCTCATCCTCCCCAAAATCGAAGCCCATGCCTCCCTCCTCATCCCCACCATACGTATCCGTCTCATTGATCTTCGCACTCTCCGGCAGCTCCCCGTAAGCCTTCAGTGATCTCGCCTCGTCCGCCGAATACTTCAGTATAACATCTCCTTTTTCGTCCTGGTAGTCGCGGAGCGAAAGGAGGATGATGTCGCCCTGGTTGATCCACACCTTTTTGCGCAGTTTGCCGCGGATATGGGCGAGGCGCTTGGAGCCGTCGAAGCACATGGCTTCCAGGCGGCCGTTGCCGAGCATTTTGAGGACTTGGGCGTATTCTGTGGTATAATTTGTTAGTGGATGGCGGCTCTCGAGTTAAAAAGCGTTGGGTGCTGTTGAACGTGGTGGTGGACGTACCTTGGCCTTCCTCCTTGAAGGTGAGTTCGCGCTTCTCGTTGTCGTTCTCGTTCTTTCCACGACGCCTGTTCTTACCACCCTATACACATCATCCTCGTCAGCACGGTTTCCTCTCACCGTCGTGGGTAGTATTGTTGGACCCGCACCTTTCCCTTGTTCTTCGGCATATTGGCTGTTCACTCTTTGCAGATACTTGCGGTCGGCACTGTGGCTTCTTTGCCTGGTGGTGGTGTGATGTATTTTGGGCTGTCGTGTGTGTGTGTGTGGCGAGAAGAGGAGGTTGTCGGGAAGAGAAGTCGGTGATATAGCGGCGTTGGGTGCCAGCGAACCATGACACACAAAGAGGCAAGTGGGCTGTCGTGTGGGGTTGTCTTCACCCAGCAAACGTTCGTCAAAGTCCTGCAGCATCTCCTAGATCCCCCGTACTTGCACTTCAACCTGCATCATCAGCTGCATATATGCAATAAGAGTGCATGGTTACCTTATGCTATTTGCTGCTTCACCAATCCGGAAAGCAGCATACCGCACTCTCAGGCATGTGAAGACACTATCGGCTGGCGCGACAGGCGCCTCAAGGAGAACACAATTTCCAGGGGACACCAACACCGTCCCACCGATCGATACATTATCAACTGCACACGCAAACACCGCGAATGGACGCTTTTGGCCTCCGTCAGCTACACCACCGATCCGCAAAGCAGTATTGCGGAACTCGCAGCATGTGAAGCCATCTACCGCCGGCGCAAAAGGCGCCATCAAGACCACTCCACAAGACACCCTCGAACAAGCAACGAAGCCCTTGCTCAACTACACCTACGAAGCCCACCCCCAACCCCTGAACTGCACCACCTACGCCTCCACACGCCTCATAGCGCTCGAGCGCGACCACCCGCTGCACATCCGTACCCAACGCCGGCTCGCTGAGTTTGATCCTAAGATCCTGCATTGGGCTGTGCATGTGCCTGTTGAGGTGAACAAGAAAGCGATTGTGCGGTCTTGGGTGAAGCGGAGGGTTAGGGAGGCTTTCGGGGCAGAGCTTAAGGGCAGGGGTTGGGACTTGGAAGGGCGAGTGGTGCAGGGTGGAGAAGCGAAGGAGGCCTTGAAGGGCGCGCTATGTGTAAGGATTGGGAAAGAGAGTGCGGCAGAAGTGCTGAAAGCGAGCGGCGAGGAGGTTCAGAGGCAGTGCGGCTTGGTGCTTGGGAGGCTTGTTGGACAGATGAAGAGGAAGGGTCGAGTCAATGTTGACAAGGCTGGAGAACCTCGGAGGGTTTGGGATGAGCAATGGACCGACCATCGGGACTCCCGCGAGCATTCAACGAAAGCAGTGCGTGACGAGATCAGCAAGCATCCGCGGACCGATCGAGGCGTGAGGCGGGCCCGATCCGATGGTTTCTTGAACCCAGGCGTCGACAGATCCCAACGAGACGGCGACCAGATGTGGTGGTGACCGTGGGAGTTGGTTTGCCGAACATGGAGAACGTTGTCGAGATCATGGTTCGACTCCGCTCCCAATCCGGTTGTTCGAACCCTCAGCGCTTTGTACATATCACCACGCTGTACATAGCTGTAAAGAGACCTTGATGTATGCACTTCCCCCTATATCCTCACACTTCACGCTTCCAACGATTCTACGGATCCGGAGGCGGGCGCTAACGGAAGTGCAGCTTGGCGCCTGCAATTCACTGTCTCGAGACTGTCTGACCATCTGGGGAAGGCGCGATCCATCTCCATCTTCCAGACAGCAACGCGTCTCAATTTCACCAGTTATTGCAGCAACATCATCATCCTTTTGTCCTTGCGAATTCCCGGGTCTACACGCAGCACAATGGCTTTGCCTCTTCCGTGTCCAAAGAACTGGATGGCAGGAAATGGAGATGAAGACTTACTTTATCTTGGACATGGAGAGGGAGAGGGAGAGGTGTGATATACGAGTTCAGCGTCCCTGTCCACATGGGCAGTCGGTCGTGGTATCTGTGCCATCATTGAACCACGATAGCACAGGAGTGGTTGTCACTGGAACTCATAGCTTCACGAACCCTTGGAACCGGAGTGTGCATCAGGATCAAGAAAGGTGTGCCACGCATCTGGGGAATGCCTGGGTTAGCGATCTTACTGCGGTACTGCATATCTCCTGCTGGGGTGGCGTGTACGCAAAGTCACTGGACCGCAAGTTGCAGCGATGACTGCCGCGTGCGCTATGCCTGCATGCTGCCAGGGACTGGATTACCATCAGTTGGGAATCACAAACAAGAACAACCAAGCACGATAACTGTCCGTCATTGGGCCCAGGACAGGACCCCGTCGTCTTCGCTGCGAATACCAGGAGCAGTGTAAGACGCCACGAACGAAGCATGATGTCTGAGCCGTGTGACGGCTACCAGATATTGACAGATGTGGATGATGGCAGACGTGTCGCAGCATATCCCGAGCATTACGGTCATGCCACCGTTGGCCAGCGGAACACGCCGAATCGGAGTCACTGCATGACTGCGAGCGTCAATACGGCGCAAACCTTCCAACAATTCTATAAAGAAATGTTCTACTTTTCTCCAAAGGGCTGGCCAATTTGCTCCATCATCTGGGACATCACACCTTCTGCCATCAAGCCATAGCTACCCAACAAAATGCCTGGCAAGCCCGGTGCTGCCTCCTCGTCTAAAGGCGATGAACCTCCACGCCAGCCAAAGAAGCCAGCAGCTCCAAAGCCCCCTACTGCCTCGTCCTCCAAAAACGAAACACCTCCAGCACAGTCAAAGAAGCCAGGAGCTTCGAAGGCTGCTGCTGCTTCTTCATCCAAAGCCAATACACCTTCGAACCAACCAAAGCAGTCCGCAGGCACGAAGAGTGCTGCTGTCTCTTCATCCGAGGATGATGCATCCTGGAAACAGCCAAAGAAGCCTGCAGGTTTGAAGCCTGCTGCTGCCTCATCCAAAGTTCATACCCAATCGGAACAGCCAAAGAAGTCACCAGCTCCAAAGCCAAAGTTGTCTTATAAGAACAACTCTTTTGTCGACAACGATCTTGACGAACCAGACTTAAGCTTTGGTGTGGAGCTGGAGTACATCTTTGTGTCATCCAAGGATCGCTCAGACGACGATGCCTGGCCATCTCTCAATCCGGACCAACAGGGGGTAGAAGTTGTTCGAGAAGCTATCTCAGGTAGCCTGAAAGCACAATGTAGACTCTGTCAGCAACCGGTGCGCTTCAAATTGCCGCTCAACTGTAATCCGGACCCCTTCCTTGAAGACGACGACGACTATGCCCTCTGGGACGTAATAGAAGAACGCCTGGACTCCGTCGCGGAAGAACGAGAAGCTCTTGGTTCGGAAAAGGAGAACTACGTTTGCACAGGTGTCGAAATTCGTTCCAGAATCCTTAGCCCGATCATGGATCTGGAAGTCTTCGACTCTGTCTCCACAACGTGCAGCTTGCACAAGATCTCCCCCGAGCAAGAGATCTCGGCGGTCCTGCGTGCTCTAAAGCAAAGGTTCTGTACCTTTCCGGACGGCCGCAAGTCCGATTTCTTGTACCCGAATCCCCAATGCGGGCTGCACGTTCATGTGGGCAATCAGGGAGAGAAGTTCGAGCTTCAAGAGGTGAAGAACGTTATGAGCATGTACGTGGCATGTGAGAGACTTATCGACGAGGTGCAAGCTCCGCATCGAACCTCTTGGACCGATATGGCCATGCGTCCCATGTCACGCTTCAAACCCACTGACGATATCGAGCATAGTTCCGTATATATGCGGGACCCCGAGGTTTGCAACGTTCCGCTATCTGCGCCCTTCATTCTGGCTGTCTGTGGCCGACGTCAGCGCCAATTTCGTGGGCGTACTGAGATTCCTGTGATCCCCATGCCATGGAAGGAGCATCGTGGGGGTTATCCAGAGACGCACAAAAATGACGAAATGATCAATCGCAATAGGTGGGCCTGTGACATCGATGCCTGGCTGTACTTGATTCAGGCGGCACCCACCATGGTCGACCTGTGTGCCCTTTATGGCGTGCGCTCTAAGTCTACCGTGCTTAGCATCCTCAACATCTCACATCCTAGGACAGCATATTCCATCAAGCACACAATCGAGTTCCGTGGAGCAGCTTCTACTCTTCAGGCAGAACCGATGCTCGCGTGGGTAGACTTCGCTGTCAAGCTTGTGTCTTACTGCCAGCAGAATGGGTGGTTTGCCCTTTCTAACCATATCGGTAACCAAGGGACCCTTCGACAACCAAATGCGAACTTCGCGATGCTTGCGCAACAGATCGGCTGCAAGGAGGACACTCTCAAGTATTACAAAGAACGGCTGGAACAACCCACCGGCGAGTGCGTTCGGAACCTGCGCGGTGCGGAGAAGCTCCAAGCCCTGTCTGGTAAAAAGAATGGTGACCCACTGGCTGATTTGGCTCTTTATAGCATCGAGCAGGAGCGTAGAGACATGGACTCGCGCAATGCGAGAGCTCGTGTGTCAATGAAGCTCCGGGAAGGCGGTAAGTGGCAAGACGGCCCGTCGTGCAGACGTACTGTATGCGAGTTTGGTACTAACATTGGAACCAGGATACGGTCAGTTTCCACTGCCGGTTGCTAACGGTATCGCCCAAGCGCTGGGGTTTCAGCTTACCGAGTCAGAGCAAAAGCGCAACAAGATGGGATATCAGCCGCCATTCGTGATCGACGACGATGACGACGTACAAATGCCTATCCCAGAGGCAGTCCATCAGCCGCCTCCTTCCGATGGGGACCCTGATGAGGATCTCGAATCTTTAGTCTCTTCAATCGCGAGCTTGAGCTCCGAGGGCAGCAGCGCTAGATCTCAGCGTCGGGCAGCTAGTGTCGGCCCCTCGCCATCGGCCCCTATACTCGCAGGAAAGGTGCGGTCTACACTCTCGGCCTCCCGTACTTCATCGAACGACAACCGGGGTCGTCCGCGAGACAACACGGAGGCCTCCGCAGATACCAGCCGCTCTACTTCCAGGCGTGGGCCACGGCAGACGTCGGATTCTCCAGGCGTACCCTCTCCCGAGAGTCAGGACCGTGGGAGAGCTGCATCAGGAGAGGCCCCAGAGTCATGGGAAGACGAACGAAGTCCATCGACTGGCAATACACCTGCCCGCGCAATAAGCGTAAGTTCTAGTGTTTCTCGGCCCTCGAGCAGTGGTGAGTCTGCTGCGAGGCGCAACTAAGCTGGTGATCTGCAGCCATGAGCCTTCGTTAAGTATGGAAAACATTTCTGTGGTTATTGTGTATTTATTACTCTACCGCTTCCGTAGCAACATGCTTGATGACACAGTGGTGTCTTCAATATGCCATTTGATGACGAGTCCCCTTTGTCCCTATGCTCGCTTTCCAACCGCAACCGTAGTGTTGGCATCTTCACTGCCTCTTTTTAGTTTTGCTTCTGTGCGTTCAGCCATACAACGTACGAATGACTGTCTATTGTTTGCGGCTGCGTCACAAGTGTGTACCAAACCTTTTGGTCAACGGTCGAGTCACTCCCGAAGCAAACATGTCCTCGGTCACACAAAAGGCTGCCGTGTACCCTCGGCGGGTGTACCGTACACCTCACCAAAGCACTCCCGCCCAACAATCAAATCATACCATTGCTACGACCCCAAGATGTGGAAACAGCCTAGACGGCATCGAGGTCCTGAATCATCGACTTCGAGGAAACCAAGCTCCACCGCCCAGAATCCTGTATCGACTGCAGATTTCACGTTCGGCCTGGAGTTCGAGTTCATATTCGTCTCGCTGAAGCGTAGTCCAGACAAGGATGAATACGATGCATGGGGGCCCAATGCGTTCGCTGTGGGGATCGTTCGCGAAACTCTTATGCAACCACTTCAAGCTCGATGCCGGATCTGCGCAAAACTCGTGTGTGTCAAGATACCCCTGCATGATAGTCCCGTGGCCCGCCGGGAGTGGGAGAACGATTACGATGTCTGGGAGGTGGACTCTGAACCCATGTTTCCGAGAGACCACGAAATGAACGCTGCCGGTGGGGGGCTTCTCGGCTTTGGCGGTCCGTATCTGTGGCACGGTGTTGAGATCAAGTCCCGAAGTGAGTACGCTGTTGAGCAAAAGCCCCCTCTGAAACACCATCTGAGACATCCACTGACGGGTTCTCCTCACGAGCAAAAGTACTTCATCCTCAGCGATGCCTGCATGCTCCGTCCACCGATGGAGGGCACATCCACGAAGTCTCGTTCGAGGAAGAGGTTAGAGCAGTACTTACTGCCCTGCAACGTCGCTTCTGTGAGTTTAAAGACGGGCAGCGCCAGTATCATTATCTCTACCCGAGTGACGAAGCAAGCATCCACGTACATGTAGGAAATGACCTGAAGGGTGTCGGAATCGAAACCATAAAGAAGGTGCTTTGCATGAGCTTGGCTTTCGAAAGGCAAATTGACAGCATTCAAGCTACGCACAGGATTAGCGGCACCGACGTTGCGACCAGACCGCTTTTCTATCCCGACCGGCCTCATCCGTCGAAGTGTGGAAATATCATACCACCCCCGTCTTGGTACAGGAAGCTCGATTGCAGCGTGTACAACGTTGGACTTGCCGATGGCTTTCTCTACCAATCCTACACTCGCCGAAGGCACGCAGAGGGGGGTATTGAAGTCCCGTCAACAGTCGCGGATTACGTCTATCCGATCTCCGCGTATGACCATCCACTTGTCCGCAAAGCTAGCGAGGGCTACGATATAGATTCGTGGCTGACACTCGTCTCTCATGCGCCGACCATCAGTTCGCTTCTGGATATGTATACCGGATATCCAAAGAGTACCACTATCAACATCAAGCAATCGAACCCTAAGATGAACCCTTACCAGTATAAGAAGACGATAGAATTTCGACAGCATCGAGCAACTCTCCAGGCAGAAGCGGTGGTTAGCTGGCTTCAATATGTTGTCGCTATGGTTGGATTCTGTGAGAGCAACAGCATGGCGGCATTACTAGCACTGGTGAATCGGAACAGTCGCACGAGACGGGCCGACTTCGACTTCCCTATGTTGTGTCGGACAATTGGTTGTGGCGATGATGTAGTAGCTCACTACAAGAATCAACTTGCAGGCGACTATAGCCACACCCTACGGCAGCAGGACAAAGTCGATGCGGACCAGACGGCGCGGACGAGGGCCGAGCCGCTGGCTGAACTAGCACTTCACAGCATCAGTAGGGAGCGCGATGATATCAATCCCAAGCATGTACATAAGCGTCTCAGAGAAAAGTTGTTGATGGGTGGCTACGGTCAGTTTTCTCGGGAATACATCGACGAGGTTCTGGGATCCGCTCATGTTTCCGAGCAAGAGCGCGAGAAGATTACACTTGGCTACCGAGCCCCAGTTCATGTTGCAGACTACGTACAACCGACATTATCAACATACGACTCGGAGTATGAGGGCTCCAGTGGAGATGACCCTTATGAACGCTTAAGAGATACCGTCGCCGCAGCCTTCATCGACGAACCTCGAGGAAGGACTGGACCAGCAGCTGGGCGTAGGTATGGAACCCCGCCGCCTGAAGTACTGCCTGGACCTTCTGAGCAGATGGCGGCACATCAAATGGGCCGCTCCCACTCGCCACGAGTCGACATTGATCTCCAATGGAGAAGTCCATCCACGGCCTTGAGCACTTCTAGTCGAAGAACTTCTAACAGTAGCAGGAGTCGAAGCAAAGCGAGATCCCAATAACCACATTGAACCCAAGCATTTGTCTGCGTGTAGTGGTTCAAGTAACACTGCTCGCCAACCTGGGTATGTCGCGAGTCATTGGTAAGTAGACGTTATCTATCGGCACTGTAACCTGGTATAATGACAAAGTTCCCTTATGTGTCTGTGTATCTTGATCACTTTCTTCAGTACATCTTCTATGATTTTATATCGACTTCCCGACTACATTTCACTGATCTTCTTGTAGGCATCATCATCAGCTTCTCGGAAACACGAGTTTGCTAGCATAGTGCAATAGCAGTCATTCGCTACTTTTCTGCTCGGAAGCATGTCATCGGTGCGCCAGCAAACTACCATCGCCTCCCAAATGATCACGCGAACACCGTTGTCCGTTCCTGGGTCACTGCCCTGGCAAATGCTTAATCGCTTCCATTGTTTGGCATCTTTCTCATGACTCCGGCAAGCGGTGCATATCCGCAGCCCACACGTCACTCAACATCCCGCTTGCCCCAGACTGCAATCATGCTGGAGCGCTCGGTAGCCGAGGAGTGATTGCTTCGCGGTCATTGTGCTCCCAATGCCTTGTGAGAACGGTATTGATTGCTCGTCTCCGAGTCATTGATCGAGCAAGTGGCTGCACGAAGAGTACAAAGGCTCTGTAAGCTCCGCTCCTAGATCATTTCACGTATATCATTCTCTCAACAATCAAACTCGTATCAGATCTATCTAACTCATACTTTGCCGTTAACCTTCCTTGCCATACAGACTATGCCCTTCGACTTGCTTTGGGCTGGTGACGCTGTCCCACCAGCCACGATCCGGAACGACGATGATGCACCTGAACTGAGTTTCGGGGTCGAACTTGAGTAGTGAGTTGCGATGGTTGATAATCTCCAGATATCGAACGCTGACTAACAACGACCGATCCGTTTTGTCTCAGTATGTGGGCGTCCCTTGACACACGCGACAATATCGCAATATATCACGGCATGGAACTGGGAGGTTTGGGCCCAGAAGCAGTCCATGCTGTCCTGAAAGAAGACATGCACGCAAAATGTCGTACATGCGGTCAGACGATAGCTTTTAAGCTGCCTGTGGTCCATGACTGGTACATTCAATGGCAACGGCGGGATCCAGACTACAATTTCTGGTCTGTCGTTGTAGAGGACAAGTGGGATGGTAAAGAGGTAGAAGCGCTGGGTAGCAGGAAATACAACTACATCAGAGTTGGGGTCGAAATTAGGTCAAGGATATTGAGCCGACGAAGAGATCTACTCATACCCTCAATAGCCGGATCAACACACCAGCATCAACTGACTTGGGACCAGGAGATCTCCGGAGTACTAGACCTTCTCCGCAAGCGCTTCTGTACTTTCGACCAGGACAAACAGAATGAGTATCTCTATGCTAACTGTAGTAGCAGTATGCACGTCCATGTTGGCAACTACAGACAGGGTTTTGAGCTGGATGACATCAAAAAAGTTCTTTGTCTCAACATCGCCTGTGAGAGGCTGATCGACCAGGTGCATGCACCTCTCCGAATTGATGGCTTCCAGGGCATCAACCGATCGAACATGCTTACGATCAATGATCGACAAATGAACAAAGCGTACAATCAACCGTTGTCATCTGGCCTTCAGTATCGAGCGTTTGCTCGCCAGGCTGCGGATCGTACTGGCGGAGAAATAAGTCGGGATTATCGAACGTCCACTAGCAACGAGTACACCTACCCGCGGTCGCACTTTGACAAACCCGACATATACAAGGCCTGTAGAGCTTACGACATCGACTCCTGGATGCTACTGATCCGAGAGGCTCCGCTGCTACTCGATATCCGAGACAATCTCTTCCCAGTGGTTTGGCGCAATACCAACGTCAACGTTAGCAACCTTCTCGATCCATCGTGTCTTCGCGACAAGAAGAAGCTGACACTCGAGTTCCGCCAGCCAGACGGATCTCTCCAAAACGACCGCGTGCTAAGCTATGTTGACTACTTCACCAGACAGGTAGCATACTGCCAGAGCAATGCATGGAGCGAAATCATGAGACAGATCGGTCCCGACGGACCACTGCGACAGGCTGATGCAACCCCCGTTCGTCTATGTGAGACTCTTGGTTGCGATAGAACAACGCTGAAGCATTACAAAGACTGCTCCGACCAGCAATATACAAAGTCAATTCGCCACGAAGAATGCCGGCGAGCCAGGCAGGTGTCTAGATCCGGAAACCTCCTTGCTGGACTTGCCATCAAGACCATTGAAGAAGAACGGTCGACTATGGATGTTATCAATCGATCGAAAGCAACCAACGAGAAGTTACGATACGGTGGATACGGACTGTTCCCAGAGGGTCTTGCTAGAAAGCTACTCGGTCCAGGGGTCGAAGACTCTGAGGTGAAGCCAATAACCTTAGGGTCCGACCAATCTGACCGGTGGGTCTCTGATTCCAACAAGTATAAGTTCACGAATCAGTATCATGTTCCCTCGGCTGGTAGTAGCTTGGTCTCCTCTCCAGCAGTCGCTCCAGCAACTGGGAGTGCATAGCTGCGCGGCAGAGACCAAGTGCGTGGAACGGGACGAACTCCCAGCATGTCTCCAATTGTATTGGACGAGACAAATGATCAGGGACCAAGTCGCCGCAACTCGCCTGCCACCGGTCTGCCAGATCGCACAACAGGCTCCTCCAAACCCGCCGCTGGTCGTTCAGGCACTCCAGATTTGGCTGCCAGCTCCAGCAAGCCAAGCAAGGATCGAAGGTAGGCAGATTAGGTACTGCGTGCTCTAGAAACCTTAGCAGTCGCATATTGGTATAGAGTACTCTAGCATGAAGCTTGAGCAGGAACCCAGTAAGTGCAGATTGTTTTCTTGATCTCTGATCTTTACTTTAGCTCTATACCATCTGCATCAGTTCCTCTTGATAAACAGAACAATTTATAAGTCGTCTGCTCTGTCGGTCCTTTTAATCACCATGTACACTACGCAATCGACCGAGACCCTCGTAGGCGCTTCCTTGTCGTGGCCGAGCTGCGCTGTAACTCCGGTTGCAACATCTCGAGCCATCACTATCTGATGTGCCTTTTTGCATAGAGGGATGGTGCTTTGAGCAGTTCTGGGTATCAGAGGGCCTCTCCTCTCACTCTGTTGATCTCGTGGGTAGCATGTCCGACTTCCCAGCGCTGACGAGGAGGCCGTGTAGTTATCTCAGGAAATTAGTATTCGTCCTCTATCCAAGATCAAGATACTTGCCGTCTGCTGCAAGGCTCCTCAGCAACAGATTTACCAACGCCATGCAGAAGAACGGACGGCATACCTCCTGACTCGAACATAGCCTGTCATCGTAGGACCAAATGTATGAGTATCACAGATGAGTCGGAAGTGTCATCGTTTGCCCTAGGTCATTCGAACCTGCGGCAAACATGTCGGTATGGTGGTACAAGAGAGCCGTCGTTCCTTCGATGCTGTGCAACAGCATACTCACGAGTGGTCGTCGTCTAAGCAAGCAGTCTTTAATACTGTTGATGAAGCTCAAGATGTCCTCGCAAAAGCAACTCCCAAGCACGGCCGGCCCAGGATATGACCTGCCCAATTTCAAAAGTACAAGACCCGTCAAGAAGCCAGGCCAAACCTTTGGCGTCGAACTCGAGTTCATCTTCGTGACATTGAAAGACCGCCCCGATCGGAAGTCCATCATGGCCAGTTCGAAAGATATGTTTGCCGTCGAAATTGTCAAGAATGCGCTCAGGGAGAAGTTGTGCGGCAAGTGTAGGGTATGCGAACAGGACGTTGCTTTCAACCTCAAGATCCGGGAAGCGGTGCTTAACCCTTTCGATGGCCCATTCGTTGAACGCTATTCGGAGTGGAATGTTGAAACCGAGACTCTTTTGCCAACTGACGAGGAGAGGAAAGCATTAGGAGTGCCAAACGCACAACAATACAGCTTCCAAGGCGTAGAAATCATCTCCAGAATTCTCAGTCCCGTGGAAGATCTGCTAATTGTTGACGGAAGCGCAGACCACGATCACCTGATCTCTTATGAGCAAGAGATACAGGCGGTCCTCAACAAACTCACAGAGCGGTTCTGTGTGTTCGATCCCAAGCAGGAGAAATTTGATTACCTCTATCCAAATCTGGAGTGTGCACTGCATGTGCATGTAGGACAGCAGCAGGAGGGAATTTCGCTGGAAGCCGTCAAGAATATTATGTGTCTGAATCTTGCTTGCGAGCGGCAATTCGACGAGATGCAGTCTTTCAATAGGATCACTGGCGCAGACTTTGCCATCCGTCCGTTGGGAGGTGCAAGTCTCTACGGCAACAATTTTCGATGGATCGATCATTACGCGATGAATGCACCCCTGTCGCTGGGCTTCCTGCAGAAGACACATAAGCGAAGGCAGATAGCACACGGGTTTGTGACGCAATCGATTTTCGAACTTCATCCTAGTTACTATCCAGACGGATGGGTTGAACACAATCCAGTGCTACGTCAATGCCTTGACTCGAATGATGTTGATTCTTGGATGATTATCGTCGAGCAAGCACCAACCATCGCAGCCCTTAGACTGTTGTATGGCAGCCGCCCTCGAAGTGCGACGGTCAACATCGGCAATCTGGAATATTCGAATAAGAAGACAGTGGAGCTTCGGCAACACGCATCGACCTTATCCGCCAAAGCAATTCTGGCATGGGTGGACGTGATACTCAAAATGACGTCGTTCTGTACGAATGTCGGCCGAGAAGACTTCCATGCTTTGTGTGGACCCGGGGGCCGATTACGTGGCCCTGATGTGACCTATAAAGATCTCTTATCTGTACTCCGGTGCAGCCAGGACACACTCCTGCACTACGGCGATCGAGACCTAGGTAGATATGCCCGACATCTGCGACACTCGGAAAGCAAGATGGCCCAAGAAGCAAGCAGTAACCCTCTCGCATCGCTGGCACTTCACGCGATTGCCGATGAGCGCGCCCGCCTGCATTGGTCGAAGGTTCAGCACCGCATCAGCGAGAAGCTGATCTTGGGCGCCTATGGCCAATTCCCTCGCTCCGTTGTGGATGCCATGGTACCCAGCGATAGCCCGGAGGAGCACCGCCAGCGAACCACATTGGGATACCAGAATCCTGCAGATGTCTTGAACAAATTCGAGAGTCCCAGATTCACAGACAACGACAGTCGGCCAGGAACTTCTGGTAGTGAAATGTCGTTTAGCTTGGGTTCACCACTTTCGGCGTATACGGACAATTCACCCCAAGCTGTGAGCACTACTCGTGGTAGGAAGCCTTTGACTGATGCGGAGCGTAACCGAGACGTTTCTCCTGCTATACCTCTTGGGTCGCCTTTGCTTTCACCCGAAGAGCGGCGCCGATCCAGTAGAAGCCGACAACGTGCCGCTGCAATACCAGATGCTCAGCTTCCTTACAGACCACGGGATCCATCGTCCCAGCGATAGCACTGAGGCGAGCTCGATCGATATCGACAAGTTTTGCGCTGCTGAGTGCGAGTTGAGGCGTTGGGATGTGCAAGTTGAGGCGTTAGGATCCGGGAAGTGTTATCCCTCATGTATCTTTTTGATATGGTTTCTTGTATGTGTAAGTTGAGTATGTTCCATCCTGTAGGGACCAACTTACGTACTTCATGATCATTCCATCATCATAGATGCCACACCCCACCACTAGCCAACACAAGGTTGACAATACTCACCAACCCCTCGCCCAAGATCAATCCAGATGCCAGCACAATCATCGGCGTCTCTTCCCTCCCTCTCCACCTCGTCCACCACCACATCAGTAGCCCACCCGCCGTCCGCGTAAGTGTAAAGGACGGAGTGTTGTACATGCCAACCGCAACAGCAATGCCTCCAGGTATGTATGGTACCCACCATGCGCCCTTCGAGCCGTCCGGCTGCCGGCGTGACATGCCGTAGATCCGTAGTGCAGTGATGAAAGCCCACAAAATAGCGGCGCCGGCAGCGAATGTCGGTGTGTGTGATGGCAGTCCAGATCCTGTGACCAGGCGAGCGGTGAAGATCCAGACGAAGCCGGTAGGTACCTGGAACAGCCCGCCTGGGATCTTGTATACGTTGGTGTAAAGCTTGTACACTGCTGCGCTGACCACTGCTCCAACACCAGAACCGATAAGTTGGCCGTAGAACTGTGCCTTTGGGCTTGCACCCAGAAGATGACCTGTCTTGAGGTCTTGGAGTAAGTCACCAGCTTGTAATGCGCCGGCTTCACTAATGCCGCCTGCTAGCAAGTTAATGACGACTGCGTTCTTCGATCCTGCGGGTGTGACAAGGGCGAAGATGAGCTGGGTGAGCTTGCTGATACCGCTGACTGGGTTGAGGTCGGTCTCTCCAAGTGCTCGGACACCCATGATCGAAAGGAGTAGTGCAAGGAGGAGGGCAAGCATCGTGAGGCCAATCGAGATAATCCCGGCGAAGGAGTACTGGATAGCAAAGATGCAGAAGCCCAGAGCCAAGACGAGGCCGATGAGTGTAGTCTTGCCGCCGATCTGATGCTCAGGTGGAGCGTCATAGTCTTCTTCATCATCGAAACCTGCGGCAGCGGCTTTGCTGGTGTTATTCTGGCCATTCGTAGGCTCCAGACAATCCGAAAGGTTGACAGGAGAATAGCCACGGCGAGATGAAGACGTGAGGTCAACCAGTGACTGCCTGAGGCCATGTCGCCGAACGTTCTTGAAGATCTCGGGACCATAGGTCCGCGTATACCAGATTGTGGGGCGCAAGATAAGCCAGCCCAAGCTTACGATTGCATCGGAAAGCATGATGGCTAAGCTGATCCAGACTATCCAGCCCTTTGAACCTGTATTCCAGTCATTAACATCACCAGCTGCCCAGCCTTGATATTTCGCGAGAGGCGAAAGAACAGCCCAACCGAGTACCGCACCCAAGAACATATGGATGGTCGTTGCTGGACCCATGATGATGCCTTGACCGACATATGCTGGGCTGGGGTTGACGTTCCACAGCCAGACGTTCGAGAAATAGGTGCCCAGGATGGGAAGGCTGTGAAGCTGAGGAACAAAGTATGACAGAAGTGTCTATTGTAATGCATATCAGCCGGTATTTGATTGACGGTCATGCCAGTATACGTACATATCCACCACTAACGCCAAATGAGTACATCAGAAGTCGAATCTGCTTTTTCCAATCTTTCTTCATCACAGCATCTCGTGTAGACGAACCTGGGCCTTCATGTTCGGTATCGGTGTTGTGACCTGAGTGCTGTGCCATTGGTGGAGATTCATCTCCCATCAAGCGTGCTTCTTCATCACCGTCCAGGCTGCTCCTCTTCTTTCGTTGCTTCCTCTGACGCTGCTCCATGTCACCTTCTGCGCCACTTTTCTCGCCACCATGTAATACCCCAATCATCAGCGCAGTAGCCGTGCCAGACGGAAAGCGTAGCTTCTCCCTCACAATGACCTCTTTCCTGAGCGGCACTGCGAACATGACACCAAAGAAACATAGTCCCAATGCCCATAATATCAGCTTCCCAAGCGGCAGCTGCAGCCCACCCGTCTCGCGCGCCAATGCCAATGCGTTGACAATGTCCGGATCGGTCGAACTCGACTCTGGAGTCTCGTCTGGTTTCAACAGAAACTCCAGCGCAGGTATAACACCCACAAAACCGCAGCCGAGCGGCATTGTGCCCACTGAGCCTGCCACTGTCTGCACAAGCACATTCTCCACTTCGCTGAAATCTTCTCCCCACCCCAGCTTCTGAAATGTATCGCCCATCCGGCACATCAATGCTCGCAAGCCTTTGAAGTACGCGAAGCCGATCAACGCACTCGGCATCGCCATGCCGCTGATCCATCCCGTCTGGAGGCCGAAGTATGTGTTCGAGAAGGCAATCAAGACACCGATCAGGAGGCCAAGAAACAGTGCGCGGAACGTGAACTGAGGTTGTTCACTTCGCTTTGCGAGAAACTCTGGATCGGGTTCCTGTCCAATGGGCTCTTGGGCGATGCTGCGCGAGGTCGTGTGATCCAAGTCGGCGGTGTCATCGTCGCTGTCGTCGTTCGAGGGGCCCACCAGCGGCTGAGGGTCCTCGGAGCCTCTATCTGGTGCCATGGCGACAGCACCCCACGAACGGGAGGAAGAAGAGGTGAGTGGGAGGAAGCTGAAGAAGACAAAATGAAGTTGATGCCATCCTTCCGGATATGACCGCATCGCAGCTCCCCCACATTTTGAGTTTTAGATGCCTGAGGCTGAAATCGTCAAAATTGCTTGTCTCCACCACACGTGAATTCCTTCTCGCAACATCGGAAAAGTACGCATAAACTAGACACGGAAAAAGGAGACTGGTCGATCAACTTCGGAGCCATGACCAAATTACCGCCTGGATGGTGGATCAAGAACTCCGAGGGTTCATTCGCGGGACCGCCGCCATTACCTGAGGACGACCCGCCTGAGTATGCTTCTGAAGATGGCGACCACGAGAAAGACCAAGATACGATAGGCGATGAGAACGCCCTCGATATACGACCAGACTCACCAGGCTGGGAGGACATGGAGCCCGATACGGAGAATTTCAGTGTCCAGTGTCTGCTTTGCTCGCAACAATTCCCTTCACCAGCTACTATGCTTGACCACTGCAAAGACAAGCATACCTTCGATTTCGTTGGTGTCGTCCAATTTGAAGGCCTGGACTTCTATAAGACGATCAAATACGTTAACTCGATTCGTTCGCGTGTGAGAGACGGAGTCGCAACCCCTACCCACATCGACTCGGTTTCCCTGGACTCTGACGACCTTCTCAAACCTACCCTCGAGAACGACGCTCTGTTGTTCAGTCTCGACGATGTCATCAACTTCGAAGCTGAGGACGAAAGTATGGAGGGAGTAAGCGGCGATGGGAAGGCACCGTGAGCAGGCTTAGTTGAAGATCTATACCAACGGCATGTATTCATGCACTGAGGGACTGCACTACGCCGGTACGGATGAGATGGCCAAGCAACACTATTGTTGCGGCCATCGTGATTGGTTGCACCGCAGCGGAGAGATGAGCAGGCATTGACCACGGACCGAAAGACACGTCGGCCTGCTATAGTGTCCAGGAAAGTCGATGCTGGTGTCACTACCCTCGAGCTCACACGCTTGGCAGTTCAACTCCCGCCGACAAGGATGCGCCGCTGTGGGCTAGCTTAACAATGCTACGCCACTCAGGATACTTGGAAGGTGCAGATCGGATTGTACCATCTATAGTCCAGTTGGACAGGACTTGGCTGACCGACGAATGATGATGATATTCCGGGAAGTCAATGCCTCTGGATCTCATGGAAGCTTTATATAGCATTACATGAAATTTGTACTGCTAGATCTCTATTTTTCGATGCTGCTTTTCATAAAGGCCCATTACAATGCGGTCTGCCAAGCAGTCTTGTGGTCTCTTGCGAATAGTAGGCTGGAGATGGTGGCAGTTATGTTGCCTTTGCAATTTCTTTCCAAAGCTCTCCTCCGTTCCTCACTGTGTTCTCCCTCGCTCGAAGATTCACGTACTGCCAAGCCGTACATACGCTAGCGTCCACCTAGCCTGACCAATAGCAGTGAAGCCACGAAGCACAGAGAGACGTCGTTTGCAACTCAAACTTGACCAACTTTCCACTTCTCAAACCACCACGATGCGGCTAAAGTTCTTGATCACAAAAGCCATGGACAAGATAGCCGCAAGGAACGCAAAGTTCGAATTTCCGATTACAGACCTCCCCAATGAGCTGGTGGCCCACATAATCGAGTTCATCAACGACATCTCCGCCCTTCGAAATCTAGCTTGCAGCTGCCATCGTCTTCAGCACCTCACCGAGCCAGTACTATGGCGGAAGCTATTGGTTCGTGAACGGCAGCGTCTCCGACGCACTTTAGATGCTTATGGCTCACGACGCGAGCGAGCAGCGGCTCTGCAAGTGTTGAATGTTCCATGCAAATCGGAGTCTGGGAATGATATGAGTGGCCTCGCGAGCGTGATTCGGAAAGCGCAGAATCTGAAGGAGTTGATGATAGAGAGCCCATCGTGTAACCTGGCTGATTTCGAGGCGGATGAAGTCTGGCGGCCGATGATGGATCAGCTGTTCTTGCCGTTTCAGCATGCGATTGGAGACGGACTATTCATTCCTAAGCCGCTGCAGAAGTTGACGAGACGTAAGTCACTACACTATCATCGCGGGAGCAAGCTTCATTCAACCAGCCTCAGTCTTTGGTTCGTAGCTCAATCACTGACACGACCTACAGTGACTCTTCATCTGAACGGCCCGAAATCGCCATACTGGACACCAGACCATCGAAGTCTTCCCATATTTCTGCATCCTACGCTGAAGTACCTTAAATTGGCCTGTGTCAACTTTCCGGACGACCTCTTCAACGAGGTCACCGAACGAGCAACAACGCCACTCCAGCACCTCGTGCTTGAGGAGTGTAATATCACTCATCGAGGACTCCATGGGTTACTTGCTCTCCCCAAAGCTCTGGAACACCTATACCTGGGAGAAAACTGCCACAACGAACGCCAATTCCCGAACCACGAAGTCGCTCCGTCATACAATCATCTTTTCCGAAGAGATGCTGAAGCTACAGTCGAGGCTATAGGCCAGCAGAAGCATTCTCTACGATCGTTAACATACGTCGCCGCCAGCGTCTACAGCTGGTCAACCGGACAACTCCTCGGAGGTGTGTTGCAACCAAGACGTGGAGGCATTGATGCCGCATTCGCCGACTTCATTGAGCTCGAAAGCGTGACGGCGATCGGATCTTCGTCTGGCTTCGAACGAGCGGTCATGTCCTCTGTTCCGCCTCCGAAGCTGCGTTATCTTACCTATCAGGCCGAGAACCCACTTACATCTCCTCAGGGGTCATCTCAGCGGCACAATGGCGACGAAGCAGAGATGGATCGGAGACTTGTAGCTTTGCTTCCATTCCTCCGCGCACCATCTTCGTCGGTGCCTCCAGGGTTCAAGAGCCTGAAGATTATCTACCAACGCGCCCACACCCAGTTCGTGGAGCTCACCCGTGAGAAACAAACACACGTGGAGAAGACAGCGAAGGCCTTGAAAGCAGTATATGGTGCTGATCTTACGGTTGGATTCAAGAGCTTTCGAGGATACTACCCGCCGTTCTTGTACGGCGAGAGGGAGCCTGAGGAGCAGATGATCTTCGACAGCGAGAAAGGAGGGTTTGTACGGACGGCGCAGGCTCATCATCATCACCACCTCGAGGATGACGACACTTCCGACGATGATGATTCGGATGATACTAATTCGGATGAGGAGTGGACGCCTCAGCCTACTGTATGCGTATAGTGAAGGAATGCCAACAATAATTAGTGATAGTCATGATCAACGTGCAGAGCACTCTCTTGGATTGAAACTTGAAAAGTATATTCCTAGTTTGCACGTGACAGCGCGTCTTAGGAACCAATCGCTTGGATCCTTCCGACCCCTGATTCGACACCTCCTCGGTCTCGCCAAAGCGATCTCAATATCCCTTCCCCGTTCTCCTTGAATGCTGCTGTTGTTTCAAACACACTTGTCCAAGCAGTCTTCACTCTCTCGACTGCAAGGGCTGTTCGTTCATTGTTTCCACCTTAGGGGTTTGTCATTTGTAACGGCAGCGTCTGAGAATAGCTGGCGGCGGGTGTAAGCTGACGAGAGGTTCTGCACCTCAGCTTGGCCGAGAGTCTCTCCAGGGCTTAGGCAAGACGTGCTTGGCCAACGGATGAGAAGAGTTGGTGGTGGTGGTGGCAGGTGGATGATATAATATTGGGACGGTGGTGCCTTTGTTGAGGTGAAGTTGTTCTGCTGGTTCAGACTTCTCACTTTGTTCGAACATGGCTGCGGATACTGCGTCCGCGAGACAGTCGGTTGAGATGGCGGCCAATGCGATGGTGCTTGATACGAGCATGTCTGAGACAGATATTGCTGGTTTGACGGCTTCGCCACTGCCTCAGACAGGTACGCCAACCGCTCAGGACGAACAGGAGGAGGATGATGATTCTGGGTCAGATTATTCGGATGAGGAGGAGGACGATGAGGAGTTCCAGTCTCCTGAGAATTCAAGACCGTCGTCGATGCAGACAAAGAAGGTGTACCCGCTATCGGACGACTACTCAGAAGCCGGCACGATGCACACGCCTGACGATGCCGAACCACAACCAGACTCTGGGACAGAAGCAATACACCTCGAGGATGATGATACCACAGCCGGAGCTGTTGAGGTACATCCGAGCCCAGAAGTGTCTGAGCCGGTACATGAAGAGGCTCAGACACCCAAGACTCTATCACCGGTGCCCATGGACGCCGCCGCTGCATTCGAGGAAGTGCCATTGGAAGCAGACCAGACCTCATACGACTCCATTGGCCACCAGGAGCAAGTAGCTGATCTGCAAGCGACTCCGCAGAAACCAGACCTTGCAGTACAGACGACCGTCAACGACCCACCAGCGGAGCGCCAGACACCGACGATAGAAGTGTCTTCTGGACCATATTCACCAGACGGGTCAGACTACTCTGGTTCACCTGTCGAAAGTCCAAGGACTCCCAGTATGCCAATCTCGCCGATGACACCACAAGAGGCGCACATGTCTATGGACAGTATGCATTCAGTTGCACTGTCCGAATCGAGCCTTGACTACGATCATTTGTCCTCCGACCAGATTGACGATGTGCTGTCCACACCACGCGTCAGAAGCGTCCGGCATCTGAGGAAACCGAGCAGCTTGGAGATATTGCAGAACACGTTCGGACCGCCTTCACGACAAGAGACGCTCTTCGACGTCTCGAAAGATGATCCGCTCGATACCCCTGCTGTCGGCTCGGAGGACAGAGATCCGTTCTCGTTTATGGATACAACCACGGCGTGGCTTTCAGAGAGCACCGAGAGTCTGGGTACAACGAAGCGCGATTCTGGCTCGTCTGGTAGCGATGTCGAGTTTGACTGGCAAGGTCTGGACATGTTCGAAGAGCAGGAGAAGGAGGATAGAGATATAGCTGAAGGTGCCGAGGACGAGTCCACAGCATTCCTTCTCGCACGTCTCGAGCAGGAGAATGCCAAGTTCGCGATACCTGCAGTGCCCAAGCACATGGTGCGCATACGCAGCCAAAGCAGACCGCCGAGCATGGCTCATCTCAAGAAGCTGGTCTCGAAGCAGGACACGCCCAGCATTCGCTACAGTCTTGCGCCAGATGTACAACAGCAACTACCTGCGGATGAGCCACCGCCTATGACAGAGCTTGAGTTTTGGGCAGCGCTTGTTCAGGACTATCCATCAACTGCGTCCAGACTACCCACCTTGACTACCACGAAGATACGGGCGGGTATTCCACCACCTTTGCGAGGTGTGGTCTGGACCAGCATGTCCGGTGCGAGAGATAAGTCGTTGGAAGAGGCGTTCGAGAAGCTTCAAAATGAGAAGAGCTCGTACGAAGGCATTATCAACAAGGACGTCGGTCGCTCCTTCCCTGGTGTTGAGCTGTTTAGAGATGCAGATGGTGAGGGTCAGAAGATGCTGGGACGAGTGCTAAAATGCTTTTCGCTGCACGATAAAGATATCGGATACTGCCAGGGACTTGGGTTCTTGGTGGGACCGCTGCTGATGAATATGGGCGAGAAGGAGGCGTTCTGCGTGCTTGTGAGGTGAGTTAGGTTCAACATCAGAGCACTATTTCGAGCATGGCTAACCAGTCCTACAGACTTATGGACCACTACGCACTCCGACCTTCGTTCCTTCCATCCCTCGCCGGCCTTCACATGCGTATCTTCCAATTCAGCACGCTTCTGAAGCAGCATCACCCCGAGCTCTCGGAGCACTTGACCGAGCTTGGCGTTGAGCCGGCCTACCTTTCTCAGTGGTTTCTTTCATGCTTCGCTGTCACCTGCCCTCTGCCTATGCTCTTCCGGATCTACGATGTCATCTTCGCCGAGGGTGCCAACGAAACTGTCATGCGTGTGGCTCTTGCACTCTTCCGCAGAAATGAGGAGAAGATGATGGCTTCGACCGAATTCGAAGAAGTCATGCAACTACTACTTGGCAGAGGCATCTGGGACGTCTATGGTCTCAACGCGGATGAGCTGATCGATGACTTTACCAGTCTCGGCAACATCATCACATTTCAGCGACTCGCTGAGCTGGAGAAGGAGTTCGAGAGCAAGAGCGACGAATCGGTTGGCCAGTCAGCTGGTTTCCTCCCAGATGTGCAGGCTGCAGCATCTCGCTTTCTAGGACGGTTGTGGACGCCGAGCCATGCGCACACACCAAGCAAAGGTGCAATGTCCACTCTTTCACCCTCGAGTGCGGAGAAGGAACCGCAGACACCCGGTGGAACTATTCTGAGCAGACCTGGAGGCTTCCTGCGGAGGAGTCCGAGCAAGACGAGCATTGGCACTATTAACGAGAGCAGTAGTGAGGGCTCGGCTGCGAACAGCATCGTTAGCACGGCACCAACGGACGCTGAAATCCATGACGCTGAAGCACGGGACAGCCAGGCTGACAGTGCGAGTATGAAGTCAAAGGCGGAGAGTATGCGGACCGTGTCCATCAGCGGCCACGCTTATCAGCCTTCCGTTCCCGGCATCAAGGAGCAGCAAGAACTACACTCGCAGATCGAGGACTTGTTGATGGCATTATCGGAGATGCAGCGCGAGCATGCGCAGATGGCGGGGATGTTGCAGAAGGAGCGGGAGGACAGGAATGACGATCACAGAGTTGTGAGGAGGCTTGTGGACAGGCTCGGCCGTGGCCGGCCGAAGAGTCGGGAGGGCAGGGATATGCGAAGGAGCATGCCGCCGCCGATGTCAAGATCAACGACTCAAGAGAATGTTCTGGACGTTGTGGACAAGCGGAGGACTCTGCCCGCTCGGCCACGACCAGAGGCGAAAGAACCCCCGGAGCGATTGGAGCCGGAAGCGCAGAAACCGGACAAGCCATCACAGGCGGACGCCGGCTTCGATGAGCTGGTGAACGAAGTCCAAGGTCGATTGGACAGCAACGCTCGCTTCTCTGCGAGTTTCGAGACGAAGGCACAACTGAGAAGCAATCTTGCACGAACACGCGAACAGCTCGCCGCCGCTGAAGCTCAAGTCAAGACGATAAGCGAGCGAGCCGAATTCTCCGAAACGAGCCTGATGACCTTCCAGAACGAGAGCGAGAGCTTGCGCACCGAAGTCGAAGAGCTTCGCACGCGTGTCAACGATGACTTCAAGGAGAAGCAGAAACTGGAGCTCACGATTCAGAACATGGAGATCCAGATGCGCATGGAGGCGAAAGCAGTGGAAAAGAGGCAACGCACTGGTTGGCTATCGCGAGGAGACAGCTCTGGCGATGTCCCGACTATCACCAAGGTTCAGTCACATGAGCGGTCGAGGACAGGGTCCATCTCAAGCCAGACTGGTAGCTCAAGTGGTTTGCGCGAGCTGAAGCTGGGGAGAAGGGACTCAGTGGGCAGTGTGCAGAGCATCAGGTCAATGAAGCTGCAGAGACCTACCGAGTGGCCTCAGAGTCCGCCGGCTGTCACGGTTGTTCCTTCGCCCCCTACGGATGAAGCAGTGGCTGTGGTACCGCCACCTACGCCACCCCCAGTCATTGCCGAACCTGTGGCTCCTACAGTCGTGCCAGCGCCTGCATCACCGCCCAAACCATCACCGCCAGCTCCGAGTTCTAGCACTCTTCAACCGGGAATACCGTCGTCTCACACCCGTTCATCGTCTCTTTCAGCCAACGGCTTCGCCGCGCGGACATCCAGTCTTGCCACCAAAGACGTGCTCGCCACACCAGCACACGAGGTCGTACCAGAAGAGGCTCTACTACTTGAGCTCGTCAACGCCAAGACCTCCGAAGCACAAGCCAGAGCAGAAGTCGACGAACTACGCAGATCGCTGCAAGTCCAGAAACGACGTGCAGACGAAGCTCTCCTGCAGATCCAAGCCGAAGTCGCCTCCGCAAAGCTTGAAGCCGAAGCAGCAAGAACAGAGGTCGAGAAAGCAAGAAAAGAAGCTCACGCCGCTCGGGCGGAAGTATTCGATGCTTCGCCTGTGACTACGCCAATGGACTATTCGAGTACGCCTACGCCTATCGAGATGGAGGACGTGGAAGACAGTACGCCCGCGAAGAAGCCCGAGCCGAGGAAGGCGGATACAGCGCCGACGAGCGCTGCTGTTGGTTGGTTCTGGAGCCGTAGGACGGCTAGCACGACCAAAGCCATGGTCGAGAAGCCGGCTGAGTAGTGGAAGAGGATGTCATAACAGTCTGATGTGTTTGTTGCTGTTTAGGTTGGCGAAGCCCATAAGTCAACACTGACTGGGACTGAAATGTGTATATATTTGTCGACACTATCTCGCTCGAAGCGAACATTGGCACTATCGTTACATTTGCATATCGCACCGGCGCATCAACTCCCTTAATACTACAACACTGCCGCAGGTGCTGGTCGTACCACGAATCCTAAACGTGGGAAGTGTATCCGTACATCAATTGCTGCTGGTGGGTCCAACTTTTGCGGCTTGATCACCACTTCTTCTGGTGACATCGTAACTAGTGTTCCCAATGTTGGACTGTAGTTTGCTCGTTAATGACACGCCAGCAGATCGCTAAACGAAGCATCCGGATAACTTACTCGTTCCGCCCGGTGTCATCGGGTGCGATAGATACCAGAGCGCCTTCCGTCAGCCCTGTCTTCTTGTCGAGATCCGCGTGTGTAGATCTCGGAGTCGGAAGCAGAAGGGATCTTGGGCCAAGCGTGTGCGAGTCCTTCATCTTCTTCACCACCTCCTCAAAGTCCTTACAGCTCTCCTCGGTAGATGGCAGATTATTGAAGTAGAGCTCGATCATCTTGTACCATCGGAACAACCCTGGATACCGCTGTGCATTCAACACTGGTTCAGCGCCCTCCAGCTCAGCGTCTTTCGTCTCGCCGGCGGTGATACCTTCTGTATACTTCCCCTTAGCGATATCCTCGCCCCACTTGAGCTCGTAGTACAACGAGATGTCCGCGAGCGACGGCGACTCCGTTGAGAAGATAAAGCTCTTGTCCCCACTGTCGAAGAGTGGCTCTAGCATCGACAGCTGCTGGTCCAGCTTCGACAAGTTCTCGGGGATCTTCTTTCCGAGCTTCTCAGCATCGATCGGATGCCCAATGAGTCCTTCTCGATCTCGACCGAAGGCGCTGGCCCAGATGCTTGGAGGCATGAGTCCGCAGGCGATCCGGAACAGTGGACGATCGGTCCAGTACGATGCGAAGCCGCGGATCATGGGCCTATAGTTCCGCCCGTCCGAAGCCAGAGGGTAGAGCGTCTGGTAGCCTTCAGACTCCGGGAAGAAGTGCTCGAGGGCTTCGATGATCAGGCTGGTGTCGCAGTAGACCTCTTTTCCGATAGCCAGGACTGGGATCTTTCGGTAGGTCAAGTTGAAGGTGTTTTTGAGCAAGGGACGGGGCATCACTGTTGGGACAGGAACGAAGGTGTATGGGATCTGCTTGAGTTTCAAAGCCAGGCGAGCTTTCAACGTGAACGTCGAAGTGTCGTAGCCCTGTAAGAACAAGGTAATAGAAGAGTCAGTGATATCGTGGTGGTCTCTTATTGGGTAGACCTACGAAGAGCACAACTATGGGGGATGACTGCGATGCCATGCTGGGCTCCAAAACCTTGGTACGACTCCTGGAATTCTAGGGTGTGGTCATCACAGATATGTTCAATGTATGAGTAGAGGATCAGGTGATGGAAACTGGTGTAGTTGGCAATGTGGTAGCCGAGGCTCTCACCAATACCCCTTAGACAACACCACGAAGGCGTCCACCATCATGACGGTATAGAGCTGCGTGATTCGCTTAGTGGTATTGTTCCGGTCTACTCACAAACTACACTCGGCATCTTTCTGCATGGTTCATGTATCTCAGTTGTGTTACCTGTAAATGCTCCTGCCGAAAGGGGCAACAGTTGTGCTCCGGACGGCCCGACTCCACTCCCGAACGCCGAACCCAGACTTCACTTCTTACCTCAGTCCTCAATCTATCATCCTCCGTTCTCACAGGACACTTTCAAATTGTGCCGTTACTACGGAATCCACTGAAGCGCTTCTGGATCGCTTGCAGAGTCCGATCGCGCCAGCCTGGGTGCTTCGCTGCCATGCATTCGTTATGCATCGCGACCCGCTGCGCAAGAGTGGCGGCCTGGTTGAAGTAGTGGATGTTCAGGAGCTCGAGGTCCTCATCCTCCGTATAGTCTGGACGCTTGACACCCTTGCGCTTGTCCTGGGAGCCTCAAAGAGTGGTCAGCGAGATCAACTTGGTAAGAGCGCACAAATACTCACTCGCAGAGTCGTTCCCTTCATCTTCTCCTCCCGCCACGGACACTCTGGACTGAGCACCGCCCGTGTTGGACTTCGCGTGCTTTGCATCGATCGCTGTAGCGATAGACTTCAAACCCTGGTACAGTGCAGTCATGGTCAGGTCGCTGCTGGATTCAACTGGACTCATGCCCCATTGCGCCGTTTCAAGGATGTCGTCCAGTGCGCGAGCTGTCAAAAATGCGATGTCCAAGTGTCTCTTGCTGATTTGAGCCTTGAGCTCTTTGATCTGCCGGCTCGTCGTGTCCTCGATCTTGATTAGGAGCGCCTTTTGCTCGGAGTCTTCGGGCAGATTCGGATCCTCTAGCTGGGCAGAGGCGGCAGAGAGAGAGTTGTTAAGCGTAACAAGAAGGTCTTCGAGGTGGAAGTCGTCATCGCCAGACTCTTCCCGATCAACCGCGCTAAAAGCAGCTTGCTGGTACGATTTCTTGGTCAACCGCTCAGATTTCTTCGAGCCCATAAGCTCCACCCAGGCTCCGAGGATTGCGTGCAGCGCTGCGCGCAGCTCGAGCTTGTGGCGAACGCTGTTTCTGGCATGCCCGTTGTTTGCAATTGCGGTCAATGCATCGACTACTTGCTGGTGCACTGGGTAGCCCGGCGTGGTGCTACTGCGCATCAGCATGGTCTGCTCGCTGGCATTTTGGACGACCGACTATAGTGGGTTGGTCAAGCACAGCTGTTAGAAGATAGATGGAGATCTTACCATGGTGCTGGTCGGAGAATCTGCTGTTCCATTCTCAGAGATCCAACGCGCTTTCGTCTGTCGTCTGGTCCGCTGCTGACCTTTTATATAGGATCGAATGATGCAGCTGATATACGCTGTCAGGAAGGGATGCGACTGTCGAGAGTGATATCGCTGACAACGTTGGGTGGGTGCAAGAATGAAGACGTGATCGAGCAATTTCAAAATCGATGTCACTGAGTGTGGGTCCAGTCACGTTGTTTTGCAGACGCTAGCCATTCTAGCGTCGGTGACACAAGGTATGGCCCGCCCTGAGGTTGTTTTCCACTCCGCAACCTCCTCCAACCCAGCTTTATATATCAGCACATTTGCCAGAAGAAGACACTATCAAAGAACCAGGACCAAGAACGCAGTTGAATCAACACAACGATTGTGAGTGTCTCGTCTCTTGTTCTAGGTGCTGCAGTTCATTGACAACGGCAATCAGCTCCAGCTTGAAGGGCCTTCGAGATCAGCATGGACGATCTGTCTCATGCGGTGGATGAGTTGTCGGTTGGGGAAGGCGAGACGGACACTGCGCTCGACGATTACAACTTGCCCCTGCTTGAGGCGGAGTGCGACCCGCAGCTGAAGGGCGTGATCACCGAGTCCGCTCGTCGTACTTTGGGGGCTGGTCTTCAGCAAGGGTTATCCATGGAGGAGACCAGGTCTTGCGTGATTCGCGCTCTCGAAACACTTATCGATTACATCAATTCCACCACAAGCCAAGTCGATGATCTCCGGTACGAGACCGACTTCTCCGAGCATACCAGCACCTCCGGCCACTGCAAGGTCGAACAAGACTTCCTCACGTTCGTCTCAGGGATGTCCGTCACGATCTCAACTGACCCTGTGCGAGGCATTTGCTGACTCGAGTGCTCTGTAATCTAGACTCAAGATCGCCACGCAAACAAAGGGACCACTTCGAACTTCCTTGCCGACGTATCGACCCATCCTCAAGCATCTGGCCAAGGTGTATCGCGAGATGGAGAAGTCCGACCTTGACAAGCTGGCTGCGTTGGAGAACGATGGGGTGATGCCGGGCCCAGAGCTGACGGCTCTGCTGGAGGAAAATGGTGTTGAGCTGCGCAATGCCGAGCTGCACGATGAGACGACGAACTGAAGGTCTGGCTTCGTTTCAGTAGGGAATGCGATTGACGTTGGCCATGGGCGTGTCGCTAGTTCGTGTAAATCATTGCGTACTGCCACAGGCTATACAGACTCGATCGAGGTCGTTATAGCTAGAGAAATAAGGGATCCCTTTGTGCTGAACATAGTACGTACTGCCCTCAAAGCTTACTCGGACTGCCTAAGACATTGGCAAAGCTGCTGCCCGTTCAAGACACGTATAGTCGTTGGTGCTCCTATGGTCAGCAATCAGAGGGTCTTGTTCATTTGATGCAAACAACAAGCGAGCATTGTAACGTCTCAGTTGAAGGTAATACGAGCTAGCGCAGTGAGCGCTATATAGTGCGGTTATTTCCAGCGTGATAGAGAGAAAACAGGATCTTACGCATTGCTGAAGTACATTGACTACTATCAGTCTGACTCTGTCGGAAGGACAATGAACGCCGGATCCGGTAATGACTTCATGCATACGTTGTCAACAAAGAGACTGATACCAGCCTATCCACGCTACACCACGCTTTCAAACACTATCTCCGGTGCTCGCACCATCAATGGAGTATCAGGTCCCATCGGAAGGCTTAGCGTCTTCCTTGCTGGCCTTCAACTCAGAGACAGACCTTGACTCTGAGTGCCCAAGCGTAACCCATCGAACGCTCTCCTCCATGGCTTCAAAAGCCACTACATCTTGCTGAGCCTTATATGAAGTGCTGTGCAAGGTGCTGCTCTGTTCAGCTGCACTCTGCTGTTCGTGGACGGTGCTCGCGTTGGTAGCATCCCCGTTGTTGCTGCCGCCCTCCAAGAACGGTTAAAGTTAGCGGAAGCCCTGCCTCGTTCTCTTGCGTGCTTACCGCAGGCTCGAGACGTGACGCTTTTAGCTCCTCTATATCGGTGCGGACATCTGCAACGCGTTTCTTGATCGAGCGGAAGCGTTCTGCGTCCTCCCCGGGCTCGTCGATTGCTTCTTGCACGTTGGTCCCCAGTGCTGCCAGTCTGGCTTCGAGCTGCTCCAGATCCTGGTCCTCGGCCATACTTATAGATGTTGGAAAGCTGTCCGTCGTTGTCTGTTGAAGCTCAAGAGGGATGTTCTGGATGAGCAACTTGAACCGGAGGAGTTTCTGGCCCCTTCGACAAGCCTGTGAATGCTGTGAATGCTGTGTCTGCTTCCATCGGCTTCGAAACTAACGCAATCACTTCCCGGCAGCTTGCCCCATTGGTCCTCTCTTGTTACACAAGCTCTGGCCGCCTTTCTATATTTCACCCACGAAGAGGTCTTGCACCTTGTATACCGAAAACTTCCAACCACGACCAAGCTGCTCTCTGGTCCATCGACAAGAACACCTGCACTAGTCGACCATTAACAGACACTCTAGCATCATGAGTGACTCCGGAGAGCAGGAGGAAAGCTTGGTCCCTCGCACAACAAGCATCTCTGACGAGCCAGACACAGATTTGCAGGCAGACACGGCCGAAGAGGTTGGTTTTCTCCTACAAAGCAAGTCGAACAAACAAGAGCGGCACGACTAACAAACTTGCAGCAGAGTATCGACCAGATGGTTCCGCAGGACGCTCAGGTCCCCTCCGCCACGGACAGGAGTGAACGTCGTGCGAGACGTGAGAGTATAGACATGGTAAGCCTAACACGGACAATCGCAGGAGATGAAGCGGTGTTCGTAGTGGCAGAGATGTGACTTACTGATATAAACCACAGGCGGCTATCACTCGCGATGTTGGAAGCTTTGGGTTCGACGGAACCACGGACAAGAAGACGGAGGAGGATACCTCAACTCCAAAGATTGGCGAAGTAAGTCGAAGTCGGTTGCCAATAACAGTCAACCAACAAGCTCTATGTTGCAGCGTCGTTTTCAGTCACTAACATCCACCTCAAACAGACCGACGAAGATCCTGACAGCGACGACAACTCGACTGCTCTGGAAGATCTCGAAGAGCTTGGCCGCAGAGTCGACGCTGGTGAGACGGTCAGTGGCGGCGAGGATGACGCTGGCACCACCAACGCTGGCACTGTCGACACCCCCACCACCGCGTCGTCGTCTACACCAGCCAGCTCGGGCAAGGACACATTCGGTGGTCGCGGTCGGTACCCTCTACGGTGGACTCCCCAGGAGGACGCCGAAGTGCTACGCCTGTGCCCACGCGAGGACATCACGCGGCGGCGGCGGGCGGACATGTTCAACGCGGCATTCCCTAGCAACCCGCCACGTTCTATGGAGGCGATCTGGGCCCGGTTTCGTGAGCTCGTGATGCCCAGAGGAGGGTAGAGCGTGTCGGTCGGAGTGAGAAGCGGGGGGGCAGCACGCGCAAGAATGCAATGTCAATCATGGTCTGACTGCATTTATTGCAAAGTATGATCACGGACAGATCGTTCACTAATTTCATCGCACGTCTCTCAATTTCACAATCAAACCAGTCTCTCGTCCTTGTGCTTATGCGTCTGATGAAGAAGGAGAAGAGGAAAGAGAAAGAGCGGAAGTAAAAATAGAGTAAATGCCAAGACCCTAGCTTCCCGAAGACCATTTCCATTCCCGTGCCCATCATCGTCAGGACAAGCAACAATTCCCCAGCTTCCGCACAATCAATCATGACCGGTATCGTTGACATCAGATCAGTTCAGCGCTGCTCGACCGAAAGCGTGGGTCTGACACACTCAAGATCTTGAGTGCGCCGCTGGGTAAGGCATGCGAGGCCTAAAGCATTGGAGCACGAAATGAACATGGTATCTGTTTTGCCAGAATCAAACATTGTGATAGCTTTGACTATCGAAGGATAACAAAGTCCCACATCCATTATGCATAGGAATGTTCTTGGCTACGCGCCGGGCACGTGCTAGAAACTCTTCGAACGTATCCTATCCTTTCCTCTGGAAGTCGTGGCATCCAGACTGGCTGCGAATCGACCCGCGCCCGAATGTATAGTGCAACGGTGTGTACCCATCCCGGATATCTCGCCGTTGTGACCGCTGATCAATGACTAGTCCGAATCTATTTGAACTTCTTCTGTATATCCTCTTCCGTGAAAATCCTGGTTTTGGTTCGAAGCATATCTGCAAGCTCCTTCTGGCTCATGCCAATTTGGTCGCCAATGGGCACGAGCCGGTCGGCAAGATACATGTAATCCTTTTGCAAGAGCTTCACTGTCATCATGAACCAATCGATTTCGTGAAAGACAAGTGCCCGTCCGGTACGGTACGCTTCCTTTGACTTCAGAAAATGTACCGGGTGGTCGCGCCAGTGCCGTCTCGGGTTGAGGTGATGCGCTGTATGGTAGCCGTCATTGAAGCATACACGGTTACTCTGTTCGTCCTGTTAGCACTCGTGCACATCTGGTGGAGTGGAAGTCAGGGTGAGGCCTACCATAACATCTATCATCGTGATGCTCGTTCTAAAGTCGGATTTGGGGTCGACCTCGTCAACGAGCGCGTGTTGGCCCCAGTTGCCTACCATGAGTGCGAAACGCATGATGGCGAACGGTAACAGAAGCACGAATGTGCTCGCTTTCGGATTGAGCATAGTCATGTAGTAGTAGAATGCGTAGCTGGCCAGTTCCGAGAGACAAGCACGCAGGGCCAGATTTGGCTTGCGCTTCTTGACGAAGTAAAGTGGCAGCTCCACCCAGATGAAGAGCAGAAAGCGGCCATAATAATGCAAGAAGTGGAAGATGTCATCGCGTTGGTACCGTATCGTGGAAGACAGATCTTCCGGTCCTATAGAAGAGAGTCTATGTCAGCATCTGCATAGCTAAGGCCGCAATCGTAAGACCATAAGAGAATGCGGCATACCATTGCTCTCAACGTGGTGGTGCTTCACGTGGTGGTAATAGTACGAGTCCCAAGTGTGCCCCATCAACGGCTCCAAGACATACGGGAAACTGAAGTCGAGCCATGCCCAGTTTCTCGCCAGGACACCGTTGTTGTGGATGTGATTGTGCATCATGAGAGTGAAGGAGCCAACACACCATGTGGTGTACACGGTATGTGCGATGCCATGCAGGTATGAGAACCGGTAGTAGAGCCATGCAGCGCTGCCCAGATTGATGATCATGTACTGAAGGATGTGCGAGAGGAAGACCACGTCCGTTGGATGTCGCACGATTCGCATTGCCATCTGGGCGTAAGGTTTGCAGACATATCGATTCAGGAACTCTGGAATGTCCTTGTCGTCCCATGAGGTGAAGATGGTGGGTGTGAAGTCGGCGCTACCCGGGTCGTTGTATGATTGGAGCTGGGAAATCGATAGCTTGTCGTGCTCGAGTTCTCCTACTACTCTGTCCGAGCAGCTCTCAATCAACTCTGGCGTAGACTTCTCATCCTGTACGCCTGGCTCGCCACGAATTTCGTGTTTAACGTCTTGTATGAGATTCTCGAGCACCACGATGTCCGGCTGCGTGAAGTACGGGTTTACTTTGAGAGTCATGGTAGGGTGAAGGTTTAGAGAAGCTCGTGATAGAAACGAAGAATCGAAAGTGACTGCAAGCGCGTGGCGAAAATGCTGGCTTCACCGAAACCGACCCTGAGATCTAAGCCCTGAGATCTACGGCAATACCGCCAGTCGCAGGGCAAGGCTGGACTGGACTGGCACGTGACTGCTTAGACGAGTGGTGCATTGCAGGACGGCACAGCACAGACATGCAGCCACTTGAGATGCAGGCACTTCAGCCAATCACACATCGCGCAAGTTTTTCATATTCCAGACCGATCAGGCTGGCGCGAGCACGAGGCGAACAGTACAGCAACGCTTATAAGACACGTCTAAGTGAGCGCACAATCAACTTACGGGCATGTAGGACCCGAAGGACTCCGGTGAGATGATGTATATTTTGCAGGCGTCATAGTTGTTCGGTATCGGACCAGAAATCTAGTCGGACGTCTCTCACAGCGTTCCGCTTAAAGTACATGGAGCTTGGGCCTCGACCTCCACAAGACGTTAATAGTGGATGAGGAATGGATAGCACACCTCCTTATACAGACTACATAGGGGCAGTCTCGGTAAGGCGCAGCTGACATCCCTCTGCGCTCGATACGACCAGCGTCAGCACCTGCTTTTCCTTGCCGATCTCCAAAGTCTGACCCTTTGCTACAGTCAAGTATGGAAACCACTGAGTCATTCTCGCAATGGTGTAGGCCGCCTCCAACATGGCGAACTCTTGTCCGAGACACGCTCTTGGGCCCGCGCCAAATGGTAGATATCCATAGCCCACATCCTTCAGTGCATCGTTCTCCCACCGCTCCGGTCTAAAAGCTTTGGCGTCTTCGCCGTAGATGTCTTTGCGCCTGTGCATCGCATACACAAGGTATCCTACAGACTCGCCTTTGCCAACTAACACCGGGGACTTGCCATCTTCTCCCCCCCCTTCAGGTAAAGTCGTGGTTCTTGTAGCTGCTCGTTGGTTAAGGGGGACGGGTGGGTAGAGGCGCAGGGTTTCCTTGATCGCAAGATTGAGGTACGTCATCTGTTTGAGGTCCTCGCGGGTAGGTTCTCTAGCATCCGACCCCAAGCCCACGATCGAGGATACCTCATCGCGAACTTTCTTCAACGCGTGTGGATGACGGGCCAACAGTCGACTGTGATCCAGTCAGCTATTATTGCAGTCATAGCGTGAGCTCGTACGTTTCACTTACACTGTCCAGGTCAGGCACGCCGCCGTGGAATCTCGCCCGGCAAGCATGAGGCTAAGACATTGGTCTCGCAGCACCTTCGGATCTCTCGTCTGTTCAATCAGCGCATCGATGAAGATATAACGCTTCTTTGCGCCGGACTGGCTCCTGGATCGATCCGTGGCCTCAAGCGCTTCTTTAATGACATCGTCGACATAAGCATGAACAGTCCTGCAAGCGCGCCACATCGGAGGTCCGTTGATCAGCCAGTGAAGGTCACCCACCCGCGTACGATACGCCAAATACTCCTGAGCAGTATTGAGAGCGCTGCCGAACTCCGCACGTCGGCGTATGTCGGCGCTAGAGTTTTCGTTCGCCACAGTCTCCCCAAACAACATGATCAGAGTAGTGTCGAGTGTCAGCTGGAAGAATATGGGTTGCATGTCGGTAACAGCTCCGGGGACTACCTTGCTCAGCATGTTCTCGACACATCTCTTGATGTCTTCGAAGCTGTGGTAGCGATTCGAGCTAAATTGCGGACGCAACAGGCTTCGCGAGTGCTTCCACTCCTTGCCTTCTTGCGTGAAGACGCTGCTTCCAAGGAGATCACGGAACTGAGGGATTCGAAAGCCAAGATTGAAGTCTAGTACATAAGATTAGCTTAACCCACGTGGCGAGCAACGATGCAGAACTGTTTGGACACCTTCGAATTGCTTCGTCAGAACAGCTTCAAGGTTTTTAGGACTGGTTGTCCCTATGTTACGTGCGCCGACTATATCAGAGGTTAGCACTGTCGACGCCGGCGGGATATTGGCCACGTACGTAGGAGTTGCTCGTGGGTAGGTCCAGAGAGCTCTGATATCTCTACGAACCATTCGCACACCGTACGATTGCGGCCGTGCCAGAAAGCCTTTGCGAGCAGATCGAGGCCCCACGGCATCTGAGCACACCACAGTGGCGCCGGCGCACATCCTTTCTCGACTGCAAATTGTTCATCTTCCTAAGCACAAGAATATTAGTTACATCGCTATCTTGTGATGCTTTGGGCTGTGTATGGCATACCTTTCGCGCTGCTCTGGACTTCCAGCTTCTGTAGCCAAAGACCAACAACAACAAACCAGTGACAACACAAGAGGTCGTGGAAAAGGGCCAAAGCCTGTCCATTAGTCGCGTAGCCATTGTGGCAATGCGAGGCTATGAGGAAAGGGCTCAAGTTCTCCAACCCGTCACATGCTTTGACGGAAACGAGCTCAAGTCATTATGAGGATGAGGATGCCGTGCAATAATCCGACCTCAGCGTACTCAGCTTGCTGCATGCGCCTAAGTCCTAGTCACACATCCAGCCGGGGCGCGTAGCGCCCGCACACCGTGGCCTGCGTGCCCCACATGCTACTCTCGCGTGCTGGACTGGCGCTGGCGGCACGGACGGTAACCATCCGTTCAGGTCCTGAGCCGCTCCGGCAAGGCTAGCGGTGTCCCGCGTTAAAGGTTCGAGCCTTCCTCTGGCCGTGCTCCCGTCGCTTCGGATTGTTCGAGTGGATACTGGGACTAAGATGAAACGACCGACCACCAAGCAGCGGTTACCGTACATAAAGCTCTAGTGAAGTACAGAATCAGACAATAGGATGGCTTTCCCGCTAGGACTGATTCTGGTTTTACTCCCGTTCCACTTTGCCGTCCTAGCCTTGCAGTGGTACACAACACCGGGGAAACAACGGCATTGTCAGACAAGCAAGTTCCTCGGCTCCCAAAGGACCGTACTCGTTTGCCGTGCCACTCTGCCAGTAGGGTGCTCTATCCCACGAGTAGCTGTGAGATCTCTTGAACTGGGGCTCTGAGAAGTCCAAGGTCTTCAACCCACAGGAGGCAGAAGAGCTATAGGAGGCGAGCAGGCGATCGAGCTCTCAATGATGCGTACCACGTAATCCGTACAGGCGACCCAATCGAGGACGCCGCTTAGCCCCGCTGTCGTGGCTTACAGATCATAACGCCCCCAGAGCGCACGAGGTGAGGAGGCTGTGTGTTTCGGTAGTATGAAGACTGGCTAATGCGGGACTAACAGATCACCAGCTGGTCGACCAACGAATGGTTACAGTGCCAACTGGTAGCCTCGTAGGCCACCATCTTTGGTCGTATTGCACCACAGTCGAGTGATCGGGTTGGCGACCGTGTAAGACCTCAGGCTCTGTGCTACTGCTGCACCAATATGGCTGAGTTCGGAGCGGCGTCAGCAGCCATTGGGCTCGCTGGAAATGCGATCTCCCTCGTTAATTATCTGAGGCAGGTAAAAGCAGCCATGGAAACTGTCGAGGACGATATCGACGACCTAATAACGGAACTGGAGTCTCTGGAGCGGCTTTATGGCAGTTTGGAGACGCAACATGCCCAGCAGCCACATCCGAGTACGCTGAACGTGGAGCAGCATCAACTCTATACCTCGCTTAGACAGACGTTGGAAGTAGGCCGAGCTGCTTTCAACAAGCTCGACCAAGAGGTGAGAATTGTATATCAGGGCGATCCAAAAACCCGTGGATGGAAAGATGCACTCAAGAAGCAGCATCGTTTTAGATCAGGAAACCAAAGGCGCAGTGGGTTTCGCGAACAGATATACACATATAACCACCTTCTACAGATGTGGTTGAGCAGGATAACCTTGGCAAACCAGTAAGTTCGATCGCGAAGCAACACTGTCACGCCATAGCCGTGCTAATACTCTCACAGGGTTTCGTCTCAAGACTTCGAGCGGGATGCGTCGACAAGATTACAAGAGCTGCGTGAAGGTCTCGTCAATATGTACGAACGTCTGAAAAAGAGCGAGCAGGACTGGACCGAACGCGACAGCATCTTTCAATCAGCAGCATTCCCAGTCTTTGATAAAGCCTCTTGGACTGCCCTGAACAAAGTACGCGAGTCCGTCGAGTTGAGCCAGCAGATTACCAGAGAAAAGCATTTCGACATCCCACACGCGGTCGATTCGTGTTATGTTGGGAGAGAAGAAGAAGCACAGATACTAGCTACATGTATATTCGCTCACTCCGAAGGTCAGCCCCGAAAGCAAAAGAGATTTGTCATACACGGTGTTGGTGGATCGGGCAAGACTCAATTCTGCTGCAAATTTGCGCAAGATCACCAGCACCGGTACGTAAGATAGCTTACAGCTACTCGCCTTCTCCTCAACAGCCTTTGCTAACGTGGACAAGATTCTGGGGAGTGTTTTGTATAGATGGGCGGAGCCATGAGCACTTGAAACAGAGCTTAACGAAGAACGTGGCAAAACGTGGTAAAGTGGACAACAATTATCTCGCTGCCTTGAACTGGTTGGCAAACCAGGAGGACCCTTGGCTGCTTATCATCGATAACGCGGATGATCCTTCAATCGAGTTGAGGGACTACTTTCCGAAGGGATCGAGAGGATATGTGCTTGTTACTACGCGAAATCCTGCGTACCGATCTCTTGGCAATGTTGACCCAGGCTTCTTCAGTTTCCATGGATTGAAGAATGACGACGCGAGGCAACTGCTGTTGAGGGTTGCGGGTCTCAAGTCGCCAATGAACGATGTGGCTTCATCGGATGCTGGAAGTTCGCTGGATGATGTGACTCCGTTCGCTACGGCCATTGTCGAGACGCTTGGCTACTTAGCACTGGCGATCAATGTTGCGGGCAGCGCAATAGGTGCGGGCTACTGTAGGATTCAGGGCTACCTCAAGTTTCTCGAGGCAACGAGGGAGGACCGTCGACGAAAGAAAGCTGCAAAAGCTCGCACTACAACCGAGCATCATGATCTCTTCGAAGAAAACAGGTTCGTCATGGACTCATTGTACAACATGTTCTTGTCTTGCAGCGCTGACTAGGAACTTATTAGACAAGAAGCGAGCGAGGGGAGGGTAGAAGCGACATTTGACGTCAGCTACGATGCAATAACCAAGAACAACTCGCGGGAGTCGAAAGATGCATTGCAGTTACTGAAGACCTTTGCGTTCTTGCATTGCGAAGACTTCCGGTTTGAGTACATGAAAACATGTATCGAGAATGCTGGGAAGGAAACGCAGCAGCAAGTGGCGGATAAGAAAGCAGCCGCCAGCTTGATTGCTCGAGCACCTCCGAGGAGCTGGCGTGAGTGGACTTTTGACCAGTCGATGCGCATCTTGACCGCCCTCCACGGATCTTCCGCTGGTGTTCTTCCAGACGTCTTGCGTGAAGGCCGAAAACAAGGTGTCCTGGATGAGCATTATGAGTACCGTATACGCGGCGCAATGCGGCAACTAACGCAATACTCACTGGCGACGAAAAACGAGAAGAACGACAGCTGGTCGATGCATCCTTTAGTCCATACATGGGCGCAGGAGAAGATAGAAAGGGAGGGCCAGACTGGCGAGCAATACGTATGGTGTGAAGCTGCTGCAACATTGCTCTGTAACTGCGTGCTTCTGGGACAGGACGATGAAGAGATGATGAGGATGCTTTTGCCGCACGTGGACCACGTTAGACGGGAACATAAGAAGCTTGAGAAACGTATCCAGGACAAGCGAATGTCGCGCATGAACCCGCTGCCCGTCTTTGAATCCGGCTTCAGCCCACAACGCGCGCTTATGTTGGCTAAGTTCAGCGTGATCTACGCTTCGAACGGCAGGTTCCAGGATGCTGTAGAGCTGCAGGCGGCCGTCCAAGACTTTACCGTAAAGGTCCGCGGCTTCAGAGACGAGAAAACGAGGCGCATCACAAAGGCATTAGCGGACACTCTCTGGCATCTGGGTCGTGGCGACGACTCTGCTAAGCTGATGGAAGAACTAATAGAAGCTTGTATGAGATTCTGCGGTCCTGATCATCGGGAAACATTGACCGCAAAACAGAAGCTGGGCGACTCACGGTGGCAACAAGGTCGCGTCAACGACGCAAAGCTTCTCTACGAAGAAGCACTGTCTGGTCTGAAGAATCTGTACGGAGAGGACGATGAAGATACCCTCACCTGTATGGATTCTCTTGGAACGTCCATCCAAATGTACGGGACCGACGATGCTGTCTCTAAAGCCAAAAAGTTGTACCGCACCACTCTCAACGCACGACGGCGCCTCTATGGCCAGGACGATCTGAAGACTTTGAATTCACGAGAGCTTCTCTACTCTGCTGCTACGTGGAAAGGCACTCATCAAGAGCTTCTTGAGGCTGAGACAGGCATGCAAGAGATCATCGACATTCGTAAGGAACGGCTAGGCCGTGAGCACGCCTACACCCTCCTAGCAATGCTTAACCTCGCCCGCGTAAAGATTGAGCTACAAAAGTATGAGGCTGCAGACGAGATCTTCGACATCGGCCTACCCATAGCCGAGAGAAATCACGGCAAGGATCATATGGCTGTGCTCTTCTGTCGGTTCCACCTAGGCCGGCTGCGCGCTAGGCAGGGTCGCTGGGTAGAAGCTAGAGATATCTTATTCGATGTTACCGAGCGACAGAAGGTCTGTCTACAGGGCTGGGGTAAAATGCACTACGACCGTATCGGTGCTCTTCTAGAGCTTACCAAGGTGTACAACGCGCTTCGAGAGCACGACGCGTGCGATGGAGCTGCTGCTGAAGTCCTCTGGGCGTTCGAGATGACCACGACTGTAGAACATCCCTGGGCGAGGAAGCTACGGGCTGACGCTGCGGAGTGGAGGCGCTTGAGTGGACGGAGCGTTGAAGCGGGAGCACAATAACATGTGTCTAACCTCGGCAATGCTAGCAATGTGGGCGTATGTTTTGTACTTTCTCAAGGTGGGCTGTGAAGCGAACCACTTCGTGTGGGTTGTTATTGGAGAGAAGCTCTGGAGTTGTAGTGGTGTGTCGCGCTTGGAGATCAACATACTTGCATACTTGCTCTTTGTCCATGGAGCGAGCATGGAGCAGTTACCTTAATAAGCCTCAGAATCATGCTCCGGTACGGCGGACTGAGTCGACCTAAAAGGACATGGAATTAAAAGTGAATGTAATTGGCTCTACAACGTAAGGATCTTATACTATAAGTTACCGGCGTAGTACTAGATTAAAAGGAGTAGTAGGGTGCCTATTATATAGCGATAACTCGTGTCTATTCCATAAGAGGTAGCTATATACGTCGTCGTAATCTATAGGGTAGTAACAAAAAGACTATAATCCCTATAATACAGAACGGGTAAGCAGTCGCGACTCGTAGCTTTACACGTAATTAGCTAACGTTACTAGGGTTTGCTTGTCTAGCGTCCGCCACCCGTAATTAGCCGTAACCTTAATTTAAATTGGGCCTAGCTTACCCGTTCCAAAAGATAAGATGGAATTTGTACGTAAGTATTTACCTCTCCTTACTTCGCTTACATTACTATATCCAGACTAGTTAATAACGACTAAGGTAGCGTTGTACAGACTATTCGCATTACGTAGTTACAAAAAAAAGAGCTCTAACTAGCGCCGTCGACGCCACCGTGCTAGTCAAGCTATTTTGATTCCATGTCCTTTTGGGTCGACTTAGTCCGCCGTACTCCGGAGAGATCCGCAAAAGTCTCGTTAGGAAGAACGTGCCTGGCTCCACCCGCTGCAAGTCAATACTTCCTCGTCTGTCTAGAGAATGGAACAATACTCCTTTCCACGTTATTTGCCCTCTCCGTGGACGATTGATTTACCAACATGTCTACGACCCGGATCTTCACGCGACGTGAAGTCGAGGCCCGCATCGCCGCTGGCGACACCTTGATCATCTCCGACAACTACATCCTCCGACTCAACGCATGGCAGGAGGTCCACCCCGGTGGCCGCCTAGTGGTGCAGCATATGGTGGGCAGAGATGCCAGTGACGAGCTCAGAATGTAAATCACAGTTCCTCACACACTCGGTCCCATCGATCGACGTACGCACTTTCCACTACCAACGCGAGACGGGGTCGAGATACAGTTCAATGGCTGACATAATGATGCCTCAGATCTCACTCCCTCGAGGTTCTCAAGTCGATGTACAAGTACGTTGTCCCGACCACGAGGCAAGAGCTTCTTGCTGAACGATGTTAGATTCCGGATAGGGAGGATAGAAGGGGTATGGGAGAACTTCATCCCGCCAATACAAGGTGGACACTTCAGGGCGGCCTCCGATATTGATGATGAGGATGCAAGTACGGTCGGAAGCGGCAGCGAGTCGGACATTGGCAGCTCAGCAAGCAGCGAGAAGCGCTCCCGTGCAAGCAGTCGGTCCTCTGTCGACTCGTTCCCGGTCCATAAGGAGATGCCACTCAAGCGCAACCCGAAACTGGATGTCAAGAAAGCACCTCAAGCAATGAAAGGATGGAAGGTTGAAGCCGTCCCGGGTTCCTATGCTGAGCAGGCAATCCAAGAAGCCATCGCTGCCGACATCGCCATATACCCCTCTCTGGATGCTGAGACCCAACGCAACATCACGCTCAAGTTTCGTGCATTGCATCAACGAATCCTCAAGGAAGGCTACTACGACTGTCACTACAGCGAGTACGCCAAGGAGATGGTTCGCTATACGGCGTTATTTGCCCTCTTCTTGTATACTCTACACCGCGAGTGGTACTTCGCTTCGGCTGTGGCACTCGGCTGCTTCTGGCAGCAAATTATGTTCACTGGACACGATGCTGGCCACCGCGGGATCACCCACAATTTTGTCATAGACTCGTTGATCGGCATCTTCGTTGGAAACTTCTGCTGTGGTCTCTCCATCGGGTGGTGGAAGAGCAGCCACAATGTGCATCACTTCGTCACCAACGATCCTGTAAGCAACCCGGAAGACATCGCTCTCAAGCCTGGCTAACGTACATTGCAGGTCCACGATCCTGACACGCAGAACACACCGATGTTCACAATCTCTCCCGCCTTCTTCACATCCATCAAGTCGAGCTACTATGGTGGTTTCCAATTCATGTGGGACGCAGCCGGCGACTTTGCCGTCAAGTACCAGAAGTACACATACTACCCGATCCTGGCCATAGCGCGCTTCAACCTCTACTATCTGTCCTGGTGGCATCTCATGTCGCCTCGCTCCATCAAGCGGGGCACTGCTGCATGGGTTAGGCCAACGGAAGCACTGGCCATTATGTGCTACTGCTACCTCTTCTTCTACTTGCTCCTGTGGAAGACGATTCCCACCTGGTCAGACCGCATGACCTTCCTTTTCGTGAGCCATCTTGCGACTCTACCTTTGCAGGTACAAATCACCCTATCTCACTGGGGCACGAGCACTTCTGATCTAGGTCCTACCGAAGCCTTTGCTCAGCGCCAATTGAGGACTACTATGGACGTTGCGTGCCCAAAATGGCTGGACTTCATACACGGCGGTCTGCAATTTCAAGCGGTACACCATCTGTTCCCGCGTATGCCTCGACACAATCTGCGAAAGGCGCAGGGTATGGTCAAAGAGTTTTGCGCTGAGACAGGTATCAAGTATCAGATCCTTGGTTTCGTGGATGGGAATTATCATGTCTTGGGCAAGCTGCAGCATATTGCGGATCAGGCGAAGCTATTGGCGGCGTGTTCGAAGCACATGGCTGAGGCGGGAGTCAGCGATTTTCACTAAGGTTCGTGCTTGTAAGGGACGGCATTACCTCATAGATTGATTCGGGACAGTCGACGTCCGAGGACAAGCAGTACTTGATAGAATAGAATGTACATATCACCAATACAGGTGCAAGGCGGGACGAATTTGCAGTCTGGACCTCTCACAAATGTAGCGGTATGCTGCGATTTTGACGATCATGACGGCTGCTTTCATTCTATACATGCATTCCTGCAGCAAACCATCAGGCCGCGGACCTACCTCCTTGAAAACGCGCCTACTGGAAGCCAACAGAACCATGTATCACACCGCCTTACAAAAAGCGCAACACAAAGAGTCCGCTGGCTCCGAGAACCGGAACGTCTACACGTTCGTCTGCTGAACGATATCGAACCTTTACTGCTTCGCCAATATCTGGCCTCCGTCCTTAGACCCCATCACTATCTCATCACTCCAATAGTCCGGGTTGAAGGTCACCCTGTTCAGTGGATTCAAACGGTGCGCCCGGTTGAACAGATCCTCATACACCGTCCCATCGTACCGGCCGAGAGCACTATCCAGCAGAAAATCTGGTAACGCGAATGCGTCGACCAAGCGAACGGCATGTGGTCGGATGCTCTGCATCAGTTTCAAGATCTGCTCGGGCAGGGTGTCGAGAACTTCTCCAGCTACCGCACCCGACTTCTGGAACTCTCTAGCCTCGGTATCCATCGTGCTCAGTGCGAAGAGACGGTACAAGTCTCGGAGCACTGCGGCGGTATGTGGGCTTGAAAGACTGTTCTGCTGCATGGCTTCATAGAAGTTGCTGACCAACATCGACTGAGCGTAGCTTCGCGAGAGCTTGTATAGCTCGATCAACATTGAGTTCCACGATCGCTTCTGGACGTAGTGGGAACGATGTGCCTCGAAAGCCAGGAACGAGGCCCGCCATTGGAAAGCCTCAGCTATGGCTTTGTCGGACAACTCTGTTATTTTAGGTGGCGTTGATGCGCGAGTCTGATATTCGCGGAGGTTCGCCTCAGTCCTGCTCTTACTTTCCTGCTCTGGTGACCGTCCCACATCTTCTACCCGGTTGAGTAGGTATCTCGCAGCTTGCTGCGTGATCATCCAGTTATCGCCCTCGACGGTGGGCTTGGAAAGGTAGTCGGCATTCAGCTGCACCAGACCTGTACCGCCTCCGAAGCCGTGCCCACCCATGGCTCTTCGACACGTTTCGATGCCGTTGGCAGCAAGGTCGGTCGCGAGACTTTTCAAGCCAGCTGACGTGCTGTGCAGTTCCGCAAGCTGTCCTCGATCTCCGTCTAAGGCGATGGTTGACCTCGTCCGCTCGTACAGCTCCCGCATGGCCTCGCCGCTATAGTGCAATGCGAATGTTGCTGCCAGGAGAGGAAGCACTCGAACCTGCACCGTCGAGTAGTCTAGCACAGAGCTCTCGGGGCCTTCACTTTGTGGGCTGTCTCTATCTCGGAACTGTCGTCGAATAGAGAGGTAGCGTACGGCTACGGTAACAGCTCGCATTAGGACCAACCGAGCGCTCATCACAATAACGGCTCGACCCTAGATACAATCTCGTCAGCTAGATGGTATTTCAATCAATTGACTCATGGCTGACCCTTGTCAAGCTGCCATAGACAGAGGTGGGGTTCGCCGGCTTCGTATACGCGCCAGTATCAGGATCAACGCTGGCATACCTCGACAGCAGACAGTTGTGTGCGATGCGGTGGTTGTTGAACAGCATGTAAGCATTGTCGATCGGCGCCTGGAGAACGATCAACACCTAACCTCCCGTGGTCACGACGCCACTGTACTCACGTAGCCATACTTCGGCCCAATATCACCAACGACTATGCTACTTGGCGGCAGATGCGTTCTCCTATCCCTCACCCGAACAATGAAAGGAAGCGGTCCGTACGATACGAGCTCCCCTCCATCTCCATGCGGAAGCATCGTTCCACCACTTACTGGCTGTAAGTGTCGGACTATGCAGCACAAACTCCTTCGTCGTCTGGTCCCAAGTTACTTGCAACTCGACCCCTCGGATGTTACTCCCATGTCCAAGTTCCGTTTGAGCATACGCGCCGATGATCTCCCATGATTCGATCTTGGGTATCCAATACGCTCGCTGCGCATCACTCGACTGTTCTCGCATCGCGGAATTGAAGAGAGACAGATGCAAGTGGTATGGCTGGAGATCGTCGACCAAGTACTCGGCCATAAGAAGGTCCGCTTCGTTCCAGCCATGGATGTCCATCAGCTGTCTCATGCGTTTGCCTCTGGCGAGGCCAAGTTTGTAGCGATCAGGGCGAGAGAGGTTAGCTTGGTTGTCCTTGGAGAGGATCCTCTCGGGTTTGAGGATGTTTAGGACGTTTTGTTGCCTTTGAAGGTAGGTGGTGCCAAAGAGATGGGTGGAGAGCTCGTCGATATCGATGGCTGATCGCTGGCGTTCTTTTGATATCATCTTCGCTCCATTCGCGTCCGGGTGCGGTTGTAGCGCATCTGTGAAGTCGGGTCTTGCCATTGCAACCACTCTCGACGGAATTCAATTGATGGGCGATGGATCGAACAGATTGTGGAGTGTGCAGGACAATAGAATGCTTCGAGAGGGGGTTGAACGCATGTCCATTCGCACTTACATAGTATCTTGCCGTCTATTCGGTACAAGCGAACACAGTCGTTCTGCAAACCTTTCCAAGCCTGCTCACAAGCTTCATCAACCTTTGGAGACTGAGTCAGTGTTAATGGGTGTGGATCTCGGCGATACTCTGAACGAGAAAGTCCGAAGCAGGGACACTGTCGAGTCTCACACTGCCGTGAACTAGATCATTGTGGACGGGAATACTGAGGGAATACGTGGGCACGTCTAGTACACGAGGAACGGATGAAGAGCGCACAGGCAAAGGCGGCACCAAGCACGGATTTGTTCATCCTGAACTCCATACTTCGGCATTAGAGGAGCTGCAGCTATCTTGAAATGCCACTCTTCACCCTCATGAGACTTTCTAGCGTTCTTGCAGCTGCACGTGCTCGACATGGTGGCCTGCTTCCTCGTCAAGTGGTTGCTTCGCTTCTCGAGCAGCCAAGTCCCTCTCGTTTTCTACTGCTGCTTCGGATACCTGAGCATGTAGTGCGTCTTCCAGAGCTCGGAGCGGCATTGCGTGGCCAGTTTTCTTCTTTCGTTGCTTAGCCTCCCAAAGGAACCTGAGACAGAGAGGCAATAGTGTCAGCGAATGTCTCGAGAGGAATTCTGGCCATCATACCATAGCGGCAAGCTGGCGTAGCCGATACACGTACACGCCAGTGTAGCACAAGCTGCGCTGAAGCCTGGCAGGTACCATGGCTCGTCTTTAGCTGGGAAGATCTGTACGCGGTTAGCATCCATAAACTCCGTCAGACCGGGAGAGTGTCTTACCTGAGGGCCAATAATGCTAGCAATACTCAGAGCCGCGACCGCAGGTGCACCTCCCACAGCCTGCTCTGCTGCTCCGTACAGCGTGCTGGTCCTGAAGCCATTCTTAGCATCGCTGGCCATGAACAAAGCATGTTGACCCGTGCTTACCGGTAGCTGAGGGCAGCAGGCTGAGCAATGCTGACGAGGTTGCCGAGAAAAGCAATGCCATACAATGCGATCGGCTTGATGCTGCCGAAGCTCTGTTGGCTTGCAACGTGCGTCCAAATGGCGAAGCACGGAATTGCGGCCATGGCGGGCAGCAGATAGTGCCACATACGCTCTCTAGTAAGGTCGGAGTGCCACGACCAGACCAAGTAGCATGCGATGGCGACGAAATAGATGGCGGAAGTGTACGCACTTGACTGGGAGGGCGCAAATCCCGCGAACTATTAGGAAGATCAGCTGCTTATTTATCAGAAGTGCAGATCAGAGCGTACGGTGTTGAGGATGATAGGAAGGAATGTCCCGAGAGCCATGCTTACTTCCAAATCGGTTGATCGCGATGTGTCTCTCACGCTCGTTGAGTGCCGGTGTATTCTCCGGAAACGTGAGAAGGAGAAAGTACACCGGCACACTCATGGCGATGGCCATTGTCCCTTCAATAATGAATAGATACCTGCGTGTTGCGTCAGAAAATGCCGGGAGGGTAGGGTAAGACAAGAGCACGGGTTGACTGACCGCTAGGAGTCCAGACCATTGTTACCATTCAATTTATCGACACCTACGGCGATGAAGCCGCCGACGCCACTAGCTAGAGCATTCGCTGCGTGGAAAATACCAATGCGCAACGCCCGCTCGCTTGGCTTATACCAGAAGCTGAAGTACATCAGACAAGCAGGAACCTATGAACAAGCGGTTAGCCAGTGGCCGTGAGGTCTTGAGTGCGGTACATACCACTCCAGATTCTGGTATGCCTATATCCAACAGACAAGACGAGTCAGCCAAGGTCCACAGAACGAACAGCGAGTACCTACCAAGGAAGAAGCGTGCTGCTAGCAACCCACGCGGCCCCTTAACTGCGGCGATAGAACAGACGATCGTGCCGAAGCTAATCATGATACATGGGAAGTACCTCTTGCCACTGACCGTCTTCATGAGAAGGTTGGATGGAATGAGGAGGAGAGTCACCATAAAGTAGGTTATCGAGATGGACCAGTTGAACTGAATGCCGTGAAGATGCAGGCTCTCCTCGAAACTGTCCGGTGTGTCTGCTTGAAGTACTGCAGCGAAGCCCTGCACCACAGCAAATGGTTATCAAGCGTTCAAGATGGTCACCAGTGCACTACTTGCCATGTTCGCTCGGTCTAGTATGTGTCAGCAAGGCCATACACAGTGTGAATCTCACGACCGTTGATGTGCTCACCAAGATATGCTAGAAAATAGACGATGCAACATGGCAGTAATACTCGAAGGTCAAGTTTGCGGAGCAGCCTTGCCTCCTCGTCTGGTTCCCAGTCCACTAGAGCGTTGACTTGCTCGACTTTTGTTTGAGCTATGAGATCCGTCAGTAACCGTCTAGAGTACGGTGTGTCGCATGCTTTTGATACCTGCATCCTTCCTGGAAATCATGGCATTCTTGAAAGACCATCCTCTAATGTACACTCCTTCTGCTTCAACAGCAGCTCGCGAATCTTTGAACATAGTCTCGAAGATCGTATCGATTGCTTGGAAATGTATAAGAATGCTGAGAGTCGAGAAAACTTAGCTGGCAAGACAGCTTCTTGTGTCTTTCAAGCTCCGGTGCATCACCTATACGACTTAGTGCCCGTATGGCAGGCGCTGACATACCTCCGCAGCTAAGTCGGCAAGAGTGCCGTAGGATCAATACTCCACGAGCTGCGCGTGGAGAGCAGAAGAGGAGCAGTGGGAAGAAGTGAGTCAAGCTGTAGGGGATGGGATAGGGGATCTGTACGTGGAGAGTGGAGAGCTAGAAGAAACAGCCAGTCCGCATTGGGAAAGTCCGAAATGATTGTTCGTAGTGTTGCATTGCGATGCACTCGACATACCCATGTGATCGCAGACGATTGTCCGTCTGACGCGAGGATGGTAGCTCGATAGCAGAGATTGTTGTGAGTGCACGGAAACCCTCCTGTTACCGTCAAGCTGACTAGTTCACCACCTCAGTCTCACTTGTCTCAAGACCAACCCGTTTCCAGTGGCAACTATCTTATCGAAAACCTCCGAGGTACATTCATCATGGCTCAACAACCACCCTTCGACCGTTGCGACTTCACACCCAAGCACATCGGTCCACATGTGCTCCCGAACTTCTTCCTCTTTAGTAGGCTGGTCAGGTTGGCACATAAACCATTACTCGCGTGTCGAGACCTTACATTTGGCTTCACAGCGACCTATGCACAGCTTTTGACCGATGTTCTCCACCTGCGAAACCATCTGAGGACCCATTTAAGCCGCGATGTGGTTTCCCGCATCGATAACGAAGACGAGATCTATGTTCTGCTTCTGGGACCCGGGGGCTACGAGTTTACTGTCGGCTTCCTCACATTGATCGCACTAGGTGTTGTCCCAGTACCAATATCACCCGATCTTCCGGTCAAGGAAGCCACATACTTTGTGAATCAAGCACAAGCTGTAGCTGTGTTGACCGCCGATCGATGCCTCAAACTTGGATCTGGTTTGGAAGGGGCACTGCGGACTCCGAACAATCCCAACTTTCGATCGATTGAGATACGACCACACCTTATGCAACCCTGCTTGAGACCCGAAGACCTGATCGTCTCGTCCGATCGATATATGGACCTTAACAAGTCGGGCTACGTAATCTTTACCAGTGGTACCACGGGGCCACCCAAAGGAGGCGTCAAGCGAAGAGGCTTCCTCTACGATGTGGCTACGCAGTTCTCCGACCAACACGGCATTCGAGAAGGCGATCTTGTACTCCATGTTCTACCCGTACACCATGCCACCGGAATCACCGTCACGCTATTGCCATTTCTATGGAGTGGTGGCTGCATAGAGTTCCGCAGCGGCGGCTTCGATACCGAATGGACTTGGGAGCGAATACGAAAAGCAGACTTGGACTTCTTCAGTGGTGTGCCTACGATCTACATGCGGCTTATGCAATACTACGAGCAGGTTCTGGTCAAACTTCCCGAAGCTGCAGAGTATGCTCGTGGTGCTAGTCGGATACGAGCCATGCTCTGTGGTACTTCTGCATTGCCTCGACCACTGCAACAGAAGTGGACTGCTTTGCGAGGTGGTGGTGGAATATTGACGAGATATGGCGGTACCGAATTCGGTAATGCCTTCACTGTAACACCTTGGCTTGCCAAACAAGGCGTGCCGGACGGTGCAGTAGGAACGAAAGGACCTGGAGTCGAACTCAAGCTCTCTAACGGCGACGAGGGCGAGGTATTGATCAAGAACCCAATCATGTTCTCGAAATACTTGTTCGATGAAGAAGCAACAAGAAATATTATCGACGAGGAGGGCTACTTCAAGACCGGCGATATTGCAAGACGAGAAGGCGATTTCTACTTCATCCAAGGCCGAGCATCAGTTGACATACTAAAGTCAGGAGGCTACAAGATATCAGCACTGGACATCGAGCGTGAGATACTAGGACTGGAATACGTCGCCGAAGTTATGGTGGTTGGCGTTGAAGACGAGGAGTTTGGTCAGCGAGTTGCTGCAGCCATGGTGCTGAGAGACGACATCAAGCAGGCTTTGACTCTGGAGGAGCTTCGGGCAGACCTTCGAAGCAGTCTTGCTGGATACAAGATGCCAACACTTCTGCGAGTCGTCAAAGCGATACCGAAGACCGCTTCTGGCAAGGTCGTCAAGAAGGTCTTGGTTCACGAACTGTTTCCGCCAGCAGGACATGCCGAAGTGCAGAGGTGGACGCCACCAAAGAACAAGAGTAAACTATGAGACGAGCGGGTAGTCGTAGCATAGCCATCGCTCGCATCATCTGGATTTGGGTCTATTGCATAGCGCTGCACACAATACGACCAGATACCATAACTTATAACTTCACTTTTGGTTTTTTTGCTGTGTCTCGATGATGCACGTAGCTGTTCATCTGATCTGGTACGGTCCCCGAATCAGTATAAAAAAGACGTGAACGCTGACGGTATCACTTACAAGCTTTAGTCGCCTCACCGACCAACTCGTTCCGTAGTACCCCGTAGACACCCATCTTTGCCTTCGACTTCCACGTCTCAGCCCAAGCAAGTGCAAGCTCAAACATCTGATCCGGCGGTGCAACTGCATCGACAATGCCGTCTTCGAGTGCCTCTGGACCCTTACACCGATGCGCCTCCAGCAGAACCTTCCTTCTCACATGGGGAGCCAGCTTCGCCCTGATCAAAGTCTGCAACGGATTCAGCCAACCATTCTGCTGTTATTCGAAGACCAACTTACACCCATCCCATCGTGATGTAATCCGGCATTCACCGGAGGCATCTGCCAATACCCTCGATCTCGATTCATGATCCGGTAGTCGTGGGCAAGTGTCAGGAGACAGGCTCCTCCCATCACATGGCCAGTAATGAGGGCGATAGTTGGGAACGGAAAGTCCAGTATAGTGGCCAGGAGGGGATAGAATCCATCTGAAGAGACGAACGGGTTGGTGTCTCGCTCGTTGAGGTCTAGACCTGTGGTGAAGAACTTCGCATCGTTGCCTCTCAGAATGACTGCCCCTTCTGTATTCCGGCCAAGCTGGACCTCGATGTATCGATAGGCGAGGATGAGTTCCTGGCACGCTGCTACGTTGAGACGGTTCTCGGGTGGTTTCTGGAGAGTGACGATGTATATGTCGCGCTTTCGCTCGAGCGAGATGTATTTGAAGTTAGCCATGGCGTGGTAGATCCGAGGACATTGATGGAAGGTTCACATGCCGTACTCTCGTACATCTGGCCTACATCGGAGCCGAAACCCTTGTAGTGTGCTCGTGGTCTAGGAGATGGAAGTTATGACCGAACTGCCGTCTACAGTCATGCTTCAATGGTTGTATCGACCTCGGCATTTTCGTACCTTCCTAATTGGGAAACACCGAAAACTATACCAGACTCAGAGTTGTATGATGAAGTCAGTTTCGGTCCCGTCGACAACTCGACGAGATCTCAAGTCATCAACGACTCGTTAAAGTGCAGACTGCTGCCGAAGCCGGACACACGTATGATGGGTGACTACTAATACGCCAGCGAAGCTCCGTTGTCTACCACCCATCAACGTATCACCAACATGGACAAAACAACAAGAGGCCGTCAAATCCCCAAAGAACCAATCGAAGGGCCCTTCACCCTCTTCCTCTGGGGCGAAGAAAGATTCAAGCGCCGGAAATCAATCCTAAAGGCCTTCGCAGCGAATCCAATCTTCTCAAAAACATCCGTCGTCGTCCCATCGCTCGCCAGAAAGGATGTCTGGACACGAGCAGCCCTCCAGGCCCGCGAGCTCATCCGTCTCAAGCTCACTGAAGACTGGTCTCACGTCCAGTTTATGGAAGCCATCCGTCTGACGGATAATATGCTACCGGTCCAACCACAGTTCCGGATCTTCTTATCAAACCTAGAACGACAGATGAGCGATGAGCAAAAGGCGATCTGGGCTCCCAAGGCTGAACGGTTCGAGATCTTTGGTTCGTATGCCCAGACTGAGCTCGGGCATGGATCGAATGTGAGGGGTTTGGAGACGACCGCGACGTTTGATAAGGAGAGGGATGAGTTTGTGATCAACTCGCCGACGTTGAGTAGTACGAAGTACTGGATTGGTACCACTGGGGTGTGGGCTACGCATAGCATTGTTGTGGCGAGGTTGATTGTTGATGGGGAGGAGTATGGTAATCATCTCTTTTTGACACAGATACGGGAGCTCGATACTCAGCGACTGATGCCTGGGGTGGAGATATACGAACTTGGACCGAAGGCTTTCCAGGGTATGCTCGGGACGGATAATGGAGCGATGCAGTTCCACAATGTCCGAATACCACGGTCGCAGATGTTGGCGAGGAATGCTCAAGTGCTTCAGGATGGGACTTACATCAAGCCAAAGAACGAGAAGCACAGCTACGGCTCAATGGTGACAGTGCGAGCGATCATGGCCGAGAGCACCGGCTGGGACTTGTTGAAGGCTGTGGCTGTGGCATATCATTATACGACTTTCCGCAAGCAGTTCCGCAAGGATGGAAACCAACAGGAGGAGACGACGGTAATCGAATATGCGAGCGTGAAGCACCGCTTAGTACCACTGTTGGCACAGGCGACTGCACTCGTCCTTGTTGGACAAAAAATCAAACGAGCGTATGACGAATACACTGCGGATTACATCAAGACCGGCGACTTCTCGCAGCTGGAAGACTTCCACCTTCAGACCGTCGGAGCCAAGGTCTACAGCACAGAAATCACCGGTCACGGCGTGGAGACCTGCAGGATTGCATGCGGCGGCCACGGGTATCATGCGTTGAGCGGCTTCGGCAGAATGTATGCCAATTCCATCAACGCGGTGACGTATGAAGGCGACAACTATGTGGTCGGTCAGCAGGTACCGCGAGCCATTCTGAAGCACTGGCGAGGCAAAACCGAGGGGTCATTTCCGACGCTATCGTACTTGTCCAAGCTGCGAGATCGAAGTCAGCTGTCAATGCCAGAGATCGAGAGCGAGCAGGACTGGCTCCGACCCAAAGTTCAGCGATGGGCGCTCGAAGAACGCCTCATGAATCTCGTGCAGCAGCACATCGAGGATACTGAAGCCGGCAGGGATACGAGCTATGCTTGCCATGCACTCACGATGGCACACGGAGACTTCGTATACTGGAAAGGTTTCGAAGAGCTGCTCTCCGAGCTTGAAGGCCAGCAAACCGCGTTCGTCAAGCCAGTCAAAGCACTCTTCAATGCATTCGCACTATCAGTCCTCCAGAATCCTCATCATGCCAGCCTGGCGAGCGCGTTGCCACTATCACAAGCTCAGCACAAGACACTGCGGCTGGCTAAAAGTGCCGTGATTGAGGAAATTACCACAAATCATCTGGCGGACGTCATCGAGGCGTACGGCTTCACGGAGTTTGAGCTGGACAGCGCGTTGGCTCGGTCGGACAAGAACCCGTATGAGGCGCTGTTTGAAGAGGGTGCGGTTCGTAGTGAGATGAGTGGGAACGGTATGTCGCATCTGTGGCCGATGATGGTCGATACCAGGAACATGTGGCGAAGGATTGAGGAGGAGAAGGCCGGAAAGGCCAAGTTGTGAACTGTACTGCTACCTTATGTATCGGAATGTTCATTTTCGCCTTCAATGGCTGCTCGAATGACTCGTTCCCATCCAAATCCGCGTGGCAACCTTCAAGACGTCCCGAGTTTGAACAGTACAACGGAGTAAGTGAGAAGAAGAGGAAGAAGTGAGGGCGAGAAGCACGAGATTAAGCTTCCGCCGCCACGACCCGGCCACATGGCACCCCATGTTCTGACCACACTCACTTGCTCCGACATCGTTGTTCCAGGCAGAAGTCGACAATGTCGCAAATGAGAGCAATACGATAACATCAATAGCTCCCGGCTGAGCCCAAACAACACATCATTCAAGATGTCCGACTCGAAGCTGGACCAAATCGTGAAGGGCGCGCCTCCACCCAACGTTTCCCCTTCGCAGGTCGCAGAGTCGGCCAGAGCTACGAGTCAATCCGATTCAGTGGTAGCGCCTCACCTTCCTACCACCAGCGACCCCCGAGACAGTCTTCCCTCCAGTCCACCGCAGATCTACCTTAATCTCCTCATCCTCGAATCGTCTCTACGGCTGCAGTATTTGAGCCTGCGAGCAAGACTTCGACTACACCTCCTGCTTCTCGCCGGACTACTAGCATGGACCCTTACCTTTACCTACTTGCTCTTCTTCCGACCACGTGAGGACGGCAGCGGGGTTGGTGGGTCGGTCTACTGGGTGCTGGAAACCATCGAAAAGCTGGGATGGTGTTCAGGCATAGTCACATTGTGCCTGTTCTGGGGCACGGGCATGTATGAGCGTGGCGTACGGTGGCCACGGAAGTTTGTTGGCACCACAAACAGAGGCTTGCGAGGATTCAATATGAAGGTCGTGCTGGTGAAGGGAAGCTTGTTGTCAGAACTACTGGGTTGGCTGAGTATGCTGGATCCGAGTGGCTGGTTCAGGGAAGAGAATATCAATTTTCAGGTTTTACCGAAAGACATTGAAGCTGGCGGGACGAAAGAGCACTGGAATCAACATGCCGCGCGACATGGCTTGGTGGAAGAGGACATTGCGCCTTCTGGAGATGTGCTTAAGCTCTTGCTTCTACCGAAGCCGTTTAGTCCGGATTTCCGAGAAGGATGGGAGACGTATAGGATGGAGTACTGGGATAAGGAGAATGCGCGGCGAGCTGAACTTCGTAAGATCGTCAAATTGAGGATACGAGAAGTCGCGCGTCAAGAAGGCGGCTGGCTTTGGTGGACCGGTTGGCGAGGCTTCCACTCCGTTCGGTTCTATCGCGGAAAGACGAGACGCCAGATCGATCTCGAGAAGCTCGCGCTCAAAGACAAGCCTTCAAGCGATCGGCTGAAGGAGGAGAAGCGGAAAAAAGGTCTCCTCCGTGCCGAATCGCACTCACGCTCATCGTCGCGCTCGAGCACGCCTACTCCTGAACCGGAGAGTCGTCGGCCCATAGAAGGGCGCGTGCGTCGAGGCAGTAGTACTGGTGCGACTCGACGGCCTAAGAAGGGATCTGCAGCAACAAGCAGGCTGTCAGCGACCGAGAGCATTCTCGGCGATGACAACCTTTCGCCATTGTCTAATCGCGGAAGTACACTGAGCTCGTCATCTGAAGAGGCTGACGACAACATAGTAGTGAAGAAGGAAGAAAGCGCAGAGCGAAAGATTAAGCAAGAGCCTATATGACCTTTGGCTCCGCAGTATAGTCGAGTATAGCTGGCAGTACTGATCCGTCTCGCCATCAAGTTCCTCCTCGTCCTTCGGGACTCTCTCACCGTCCCCGAGTTGCTTATCAAAAGGCTCATGTTTTCTCCACGTCCTTGTGCGGGTTCATCTTAGCATGCAAATCCTCCACCGGCGCCTCAACAAGGTAGTTCATAGTCTTGCTCAGATCGCCAAGAAAGAAGCACGCAATGACTGCCAATGCACCAAACGGCGCAGCGATCATGTACACCACTCTCAACGAATCTGCCAGAGCTTGCTTGGCACCACCTGCCGCGGCCGCTAGAACCGCAGGCGTGACTCCATCGATCGCAGCGAGTGCGCTCGCCTTCTTGTCCAAGAAAGCGGGTATGAAGTCCGTCAGCGCTGATGCGGGCAATCCGGCGCCAATCGCAGCAGCGGCGACGTGTGCCGGGACCAGCTTCGCAGCACGACTGGAGAATGCGGCTGCGTAGATTGCTGTGAAGACTGTAGCGGCGACCGCTCGGGCGGAAGTTGTCACTGCTGTCGCTGTAGCGATCAGGTGGTGGGGTGTCGAGAGATGCACGCCAGCGACGATGAGCACCAAGGGAGCGCCGAATCCGACGCCGGAGAGACCGGACATGACTATCGCAATGGTTGATTGTCCTGGCTCGATGGTAGCAAAGCCGATGGTGCCAGCTGTGAAGACCAGGAATCCGATGCCCAAGGGTCCTCGGATGGACCGGAGTTTCGTACTTGCGTAGCCATAGATGCAGGTCATCAGCCCGGCTGCCACCCAGTACGGCTGAGCTCGTGCTACGAGGAGGAGTGGATCGGTCTCGAAGAGGTTCTCCGTTCTATAGTTGACCTTGTTAGTCTGGAGTCGTGGAATGCGACGCATCAGATCATACTCACAGGACCGGATAGAAGATCACATAGCTGAACAGCAAGATGCCCTCGATGAAGATCAGGAGCACACACAACGTGAATGTGCGACCCTGCGTCTTTCCGCCTCGGAACAACTCGTGGTTGAGGATGCCGGTCTTTGTTCCTTTCCACTCATACACGCCGAAGCTGACGAGGATAACAGCACCGCCCACAAGAGGGCCGAGAGTGCTTCCGCTCACCCAGGGGTAGAGACCGCCTCCGAGGTTGAGGCCAGTCAATAACAATGCAAGTCCTGTCGTCAGCAGTGCGAAGCCGATCAAGTCTAGCTTGCCTATCTTTTGCCAGAAGCTCAACTCGTCCAGGACTGTGTGTCGCTTGGGTGGCCTGTAGCCGAAGAAGATCCCAACAGCGGTCGCGCCCCAGAGAGCGAACTGGATCCACTATGTCATATAAGTATGAAATTGAGGTGATTCAGAGGTCACCCAATACTTACATAGAACTTCCGCCATCCATTCACGGGATCGTTGTGGACGAGCCCACCGATAGCCATGGGTCCGGAAATCGCTCCTAGGGCCGCAGCAACATTGATCACCGCCTGTGCCACTGCACTCTGTCAGCATTTGCAAGAATTATGTACAAACAGATCAGACCACTCACTCGGCCTCCATCTTCGTGGCAAGATTTCGCTGGGCACACAGTACGCCAGCGGTACGGCGGCGAAACCAAAGCCTATGAGTGTTTGAGCTGCAATCAGACGGCCGATGGACTGCGAACCAGGCGCAATGGCTGACCCAACGAACGATACGACGCAAGAACCAACCAGGATGATCTTCCGAGCTTGGAAAGCGTCAGATGCTGAGGAGATGACCGGGCCGAGAACTGCTTGCACGAGCGAGAGGCTGTTGGGCACCCAGGTCTGATATGCGGAGCCTTTCAGGTCCTCGCCAATGTAGTTAAGCTGGAGAACACAGATCGTAAGACAAGAGGGTCTAGCTGAACAGACATCGGGGACATACCACAGCAGGCGGACCCTGCAGAGCCAATACTTGTACAAGATTCAACAGCCACATCGACGCCAACGCTATCCAGGTCCTTGCGGTCAGATCTGGTTCCTCTTCGGCATTCTCATATGCCAAGTTGCCCTTCGAGTCAACGCCATGCTCGACGTGCCTGGCAAGTTTTGACTCGTTCTCCGTAGACTTCGAAAGCTGTTCGCGATGGTCGGCCATATTTGACGTGGTCGTTTCGAGGAAGCGAGTCAATCGCAGCGAGACAAGTGCAGACTTGAGTACTGTGATAAACTCAGCAGATTCAAGTGGTTTCTCGGACGGAGCGTACGCTGGGACGAAACCGTCAGCTCTTCTAGTCGGTGATGTGGCGTGAGTAATTTGGTCTCGACCGCCTGCATCCGCGATTCCTCCGTGGGACCGCACTGCACGAAGAGTGGAGTGATCCTCTCCTCTCTTGCCCCGGCTCTCCCCGGACTTTATACCCCAGCGTGCCCCGCCTTTCCGCCTTCCAGCCTTGTTGCTTTCTCTCTTCTTGTTCCCTTTTCTCTTTATTCTTTGCTCAGTCTTTCCAACAACACAGGAGTAAGAGCGGCCCCCGTGACAGCGCTACTAGTTTTTGCCAAGTCACATAGACCTGACATTACGAACTCGAGCGGGTGTGGAAATAATTCATGACAATGACTGTTAAGCCACTTCGTGTTCAGAGGAACGATTGCACGAGACCATTCTTTCTTCACACTGACAATTCGCGAACAGTCATGCGACTCACTATTGCTAGGACTGATGTATCATCAGCCTGACCTACATCGACACTTCAAAGTTCCGAGTGACGGTTGTCCGATCCATCGACGACCTTAGACAACGAACGCCATCGACAACTCCATGTTTTGTCAAATCGAAGGGTCATCTAAGCCCATCAGCTACCGTGCTACTCTCATGCATATGCAGTAGCTCCTGGGGTAAGATCGACCAATGTGAGGTGAATGCTGCAGAGCTAAGTCCCAAACAGGAAAGAAGCTTGAAGCTCCCGAGATCTTGTTGCGCGTCCATATGCTTCTGGCTGCATTGCATGCGCAGCCACGTCGACTTACGCCCCAACATTCGTGTTCTTCCATCAGGCAGACAGTAAGTGCGACCATGTTCCGTTCTTCCATCAACACCATTTCAATACCATCTCTATACTCCACATTCTATCGACCATTAGCCATATCGCATACTGCCGCTGTTGCAAGTGAGACATCGGACCAGGCGACAGGATATCAGACATGTCGGGAGACGGCACGCAAGGCTCTCAAAACCAGCACATACCTTATGCCGTCGTCCCTCTGCTCGCGATCATCGGCGCCGCTGCATTCGTGATGTTGGCCTATGTCTTCTATAGACACATGAGCGCAGCCGCCGACGAACCCAGAGAGATGACCAACGAGCAAGCTATCTACATGCGAGAGGTACGACATCGCAACAGGGAAGATATCGAAGCTCTGACGGGCCACTACAAGAGTCATCGACAGTCTAGGGGTTGGTGGTCAGAGAAGACGTGATGGTTTCCGGATAGCCTAGGATCGCGGCGAATGGACCAGCTGGTGGTGAACAAGTCGTAGGCTACAACCTGAAGCGGTCCATCGAATCATTGCCGAGCTCTACCATATGCGATGGTGGTCGACACGGGAAACCGCCTGCGCAGGGCATCGACAGATCTTGTGGCCGTGGAGACTATAGGCTTGGTAAGGTCAATACCAGACCAAACTACGACGGGTCTTGTCTTTTCTTAAAGAGACGTCTTGCGGGTTTGAACGGAACGAAGACATCCAACGCCATTCTGCTGCATACTCAAGGCAGCATGACCGAACACAATCGTTATTGCCTCCGCGTGGCCCTGGTCGGTACCTTGCTGGACAGGCGGGCGAGTGTCGGTGGCACCATGTGCAAGTCTGAGGAAATCGCGGAGCTGAGGAAGGGCTGAAGTCCAATATGAGAAGGCTTGCGATTACTGGAGTGGCCGGAGCGGACTGCGGATCGAACCAAGAAGAAGAGCTGTGAACCTATCTTCAGTCACGATGCTATCGTCAATGGTGGCTCATGAATTTTCCTTCGATTGTCCTTATGCCGCAGGAGAAGCATCAGAAGGTCAAAAGGCGAAGGAGATTGCTTGGTATCGAGCTTTAATGAGGGTGGTCTGAGCGTACCTTATCGTCTCCTATCTATCGCGAATATTGGGACGCGGGTTCTTGACGTCGAAGTACATTCGTGCCTGTCTACCCATTAAACGTTTCATCTCCCTTTTTACTGATACCATTTGACCTTGACCTCGTCGACACTACTCCCTCTTGACACCACTACAATCAGCTCTGTTCAATTGCACAGCTCTTCCGCGACAGGAATACCACAACGACATCACCACCACGCGACAACATGGAATACACAGCCCACGAACCCGTCCAATTTGAGCGACCTCACTCGGCGCTTAGCGACTTTACCCAGCGAGACATTAACACAAGCTCAGTGCACAACCACGTCTCCGCGCAGCATCTCAAGGAACATGCTGCCCTCCCGCCGCCCCGAACCTTCGAGACAGAGCCTCGATCGTCGTCCACCTCTTCTCAGCTCTCGCAAGAACTGCAAATACCAGCTTTGTCGGCACTCGCGAACCTAGCTGCAAGCGCACCAGCTGCGCCTACAGATGGAAGGTGAGTCCATTGGCGCAGGAGTGGAGTCGTGATCGTTAGCCGGCAGGACAAGAGCAAGGGAATGAGAAAACAAGTTCTAAAGCGCGAGATCAACTCGAGACGTGGTTGCAGTCTTTCACGGCCGTCCAGCTCGCGCTGCAAAAGTTGAGATGGTCAATTTGAAGAGCTTCGATACGCCAGTCAAGCTTTCCGATCTCACGCTAAAGCGGCTCTACCCGCGTCTTGAAAACGACTTCACTTGAATCAAAAGTGCTGATCGGAAATTCGCAGCACTCGATCATCAACGCCAAGCAGTACGATGGTCCAGCCAACGCAATATGCTCCCGCGGCGACAGCTGGCGGACAACAGATTGGAGCGCCACAGAACTCACAACCAGTAAGTTGTCCTGGCGTGCTTATCCTCCTTATCCGCTTATCGATTTGTACCCGTGGGCTTCTCGACTTTCTGACTTTCTTGCACCAGCCTTCTTGTTTGAACTGTGCAACTTCGACGACACCACTATGGAGGAGAGATGAGTCCGGCTCAGTACTCTGCAATGCCTGCGGTCTCTTCCTCAAGCTGCACGGCCGGCCACGACCAATATCACTCAAGACCGATGTCATCAAATCGCGCAATCGCGTAAAGACAGGAGCACCTAGAAAGCGAGACTCTGCGGATGGTCACTTCCAATCACAATCTCAAGGCTACCTACAGCCTCAACTGACGGTCGACGGTGCTGCTTTGATACCGCCGCATCCTCATACTTATGACCCACAACTTTCCAGCGGCGAGAACATAGCTCCTCCGCATATCTTCGACTCACTAACGTCTGACCACTTCGGACTGCGGCAGCCAAGCCCGTCAGGAAGCTCGGTCAATGGCAACAATCCGCACCTCGAGCCACCACCGTCGTACGATGCACTTCAAACACAAAATGTACAACTCCGGACTAGAGTCAACGAGCTTGAAGTGATTCAACAGCTCTTTCAAGGTCGTGTTGAGGAGCTCGAGCGAGGCGAGCGGGAAGCCAAAGAGGCTGAGAGAATCAAGACGGAGGAGGCTGAGCGTGTCAAGTCGGATCTGGATACGTTGATTGCCAGGAGTGCTGAGCTGCAAAGGAGATTGGACGAGCTAGATGCCTCAGGGTCGCCGGCACGGAAGCGTGCGAGGATGGCGACGGTCGAAGAGCCACCCGAGGAGCCCGATGTCGACGTTTCTTGATCTGTCGAGTTTGCTGCTCGTCCAGGCGCGATGATTTTATTAGCAGTGATACCCCTGAGCGCAAATATCCGCAGAAGGTGCACCGTAACGCTTCATGGCTGCACTTGCCTTCCCAGAAATCTCCGTTTTCCATCCCGACTACCACTGTTACCTACATGGGCTTCTGCCGTGGCCGCTGCTACTGACGCGCTCCCAGATACTCTGACCTTGGCCTAGAAACTGAGAAGACTTGATTTTGTGGATGCGGAGAACTAACCGCAGCTGAGCCGTAGAAGGAAAAGAGTGTGAAAAAGTGATCAGACACACAACACTGTTATCCTGACAACCGCCACACAAGGCCACCAATAACCGCACCCATACCGAGGACAGTCGCCAGATTGAACGCTGAATACTTCAAGGCCCTGCCCATCAAGGCCCCGAACGCTCTCTCCAACGCCGCCGCTTCGTTGAGCTTCGGGAACGCCACATCGGGCACTGGCTTGCCCAGAAACTCGCAAAGCGGCCGCCACCCACTACTCAGCTCCAGTTCCAGCAACCTCTCCTTGGGCACAGCCGCGCGGATATCAGCATAGTGCTTCCGATACGCGGCTCGAGCATTCCTCTTCATCTGTTCTAGATCTCTGCTTCCAAAGAACATCTCCATCCACGTCGCGCCCAGGCCCATGACGCGGCCGAACCAGAGCGGGTCTGTGAAACGAAACACATAGCGAGCAACCGGATTCAAAGTCCCATCCAGCAAAAGACTAACGCTCTTGAACCACTTATCCTCGTCCCGCTCGACGAGCACAACCTTCGCCTCTGGGTACGCTTCGATCAACTCCTTCCAAAATACCATGGACGGGGCGTCCGTGACGGCGGCTGTGTGGCCGAGCAAGGCGTCGAAATGCTGCCGCCATTCCTGAGCTATCCAGGAGCCGCGGCGTTTGGCGGCGAGGGCTTCCTGCCACATGTCGGCGTCTTTGACGTTGGCCATGATGCTAGAGAAGTGGTAGGGGTCGCGGTAGCCAAGGATGGTGAGAGCTTCTTGCACAGAGAAGGTGCCGGTGCGGGAGGGGCCGAGCGAGAGGACTTGCATGGGTACGATGCGGTGAGCGCCGTGGCGGTCGATGTTGGCGTCTTCTTCGAGGACGACGGCCCATTTGCCTAGGCGCTCGCGATCGGACTGGGTGGCCATGTTGCGGAGTTGGGTATCTCGATTACGAGGAAATCTCGAATGGGAACGTGGGATCAATGCGACAAGCTTGAGAAAGAACAGCAAGGGTCAAGATGAAAATACAAGGAAGCCACTCTTGTTAGCAACACTGGCAAGGATAAGACTACTTGAGTAAGTCGTTGTCTGCGGCTGATGAACTCTCGAGGTGATAAGACTATTGTCGAACATTAGGTCCGCACGGAGGTGCAAGCGGCGCTTGCTTACACCGGCGAGCGGCAAGTCCCCAGCTGTCTTACCATGTTGTATTGGAGGGTTTGACTTGCAGAGTTGGCAATAATCATCAAGCAGGCTTGATATGCGAAGCCCATCAAAGTCAGCCGCTGTCAACAAGGTACCAAGCTCGCGCTCCATTCTACTGGATTGAGGCTGAGATCGTCGACACCTTCATTTTCTTGCTTACATCGTAAGATAGCTGAGGAATGTCCTTACGATCCTATATTGGACGGTTTGACTCGCGGAGCTGGCAGGATCATCGGCCTAGTCGACACACGCGTCGCCTCGAAGTTCAGCTGCAACAACCTCGCAGTCTACTGGATGAAGGCTATGACCATTTACACATTCACCCTGTTGTGCTATCTTTGAATCATAGGGTTGAACGGTGCGCTGCGCGATTATGTGAGGAAAGGCTGAGCGATCTCGTACAGCGTAGATTTCGTCTAGAGGATCCGGACTTTAGAACAGGGAAGGGGAGTCGGAAGTTGAAGCAAAAGGCAAACCAACGCCGCTCACAAAACTCGACCAATCACAACGCAAATCGCTCGCCCGACCGTTATCGATAGTGACGAACTGCCGAGCTCGAATGACTGCACAACCATCGTCGGCCATTGTTCTTCAACCACACCTCCTACCAGCATTGTATATACCTTTTCCTGGAGTTTACCAACATCGTAGCAGCTATGTCCACTCCAGCATCCTTTCTTGCGATTCCCTGCGAGCTTCGCAACGCTATATACTTCTACATCTTCAATCCCACCTCGCTCATCGATACGAAGTCAACCCTTCCATCTTCAAACCCTCTATCGATCCTCTTCCAACCCCCCCAACCGTCCAACTCCCCAACCAGCAAACCCAATCAACCTCTCGACCTCCTCCTCACCTGCCACCAAATCCACACCGAAGCCCATCTCCTCGCCCTAAGCCTATCGACCTTCTATCTCAATGGCTCAACTCCCTACCCACCCAACTTCGCCCTCCGCGCTACACCTTTGCGTCCGGCGAAGCTCGCAGCGATCCGACATATCACACTCGAAACACGCATAGCCTCCCTCCGCGCCATGAACGAGACTTGGTCTGGTCTCCCATTTGGAAACCCACATCTAAACCTCGAAACATTGACGATCGTACCTACACGCGCACAATGCAGCGGGAGCGCCTACGCTGAAGTCGCCGACCTCAGTCAATCACACACGTTGGCGTACGTGTTCGCGGAAACCTTGAAAAGGCTGAGGAACGTCGGCGTCGTACTGGTGGAGAATCGAGGCTGTTTCAACGAAGTAGTATGGCGGTTGTTATACCGTAGCACGGTTTACAGACTGTGGAGGTGGGGCGGCGGGAGATGTGGAGTCAGGTTCGAGAGTAGTGGGGATGAGAGTGGGGGTGGGGAGGAGTGGTTTCGGGTCTGGTTGCGGGAAGGGCAGGAAGGGAATGAGTGTGGGGAGGAGGTTATGAGGTTGGTGGGAGGGGCTGGAGAAATGCCTAGCGAGGTTGGGGATATTGGGCTATGAGTGTTTTGGGCGCTTGGTGGGATTTGACTTATATACCCAGTTGAGGCGCTGGTCACGCCACGTTCCTTGGTGCATTCGTCTCATGCTTAGTGATAGTCATCTATGCATATCGCTCAATGCTATTCGTCGTCAAAATCCCGATGGTGCTCATGCCGTCGCCCAGCCGGCGACACCTGGCGCCTAGCTCTACAAGATGCTCCAAGCGACCGCAACAAGGCCCTCAGCTCTATTCGTCTCGCTCTCGTCGACGCTCAACTCGCGCCATGTAGGCAACACCAACCTGACCGACACCCGCAGCTCCAGGTCCCTCAACGCGACGGGGTCGCACCAGATCCCGAACCGCAACCCCCCTTGCAATAACACCATTGACACGCCCAAGCGCATCCGGACTCCCCATGCAGCGCCGCCAGATGCTGCTCCATTAGCCTTCCCCCAATGTGTCTGAACTCATTGCCCCGCCCCCTCAACGCCTTAACAAGCTCAAAAGCCTCCTCCACCGCATAACGATCAGCCTCCTCAGCACTCTCATCCGTATCCACCATCCACAAACCTCTCTCGGGCCCATCGACCGCCGACGCCGTAAGTTCCGGTAGGAGGTACTTGTCCGCCGCTTCGTAGTTCGCTAGATGGACCCATGGTGTCACCCTCCCCCCGCGGGCACCTTCCACGATCTCCTCATACCTAAAGCCATAGACATGTCTCACCACCGCCTCTACAGCCCCAGGCTGGTCTTCTTCGAGCGTAAGAAACCCCTGCTGGCTCTCCTTGAACCCGCTGATTTCTTTAAACGCGGTGCGGAAGTAGGCGGAGCGGGTGGCGAGGAGGACTTTGTGGCATTTGATTTCCCAGGGGCCGGATCTGATGGTGAGGTTAGAGAGTTTGGGGAGGTTGTACCATCTGCATACGGTTAGCGGGGACAACGGGAAGAGTGTAGAAGGGATAGGGGACGGACTGGCGGATGTCGAATCTGGTCGCCATGCTTGCGAACGGGGCGAGAGCTTCGACTTGGAGGCCTGTCTCTTGTGGAAAGGCTCTTGGAGAGTCTGTACGTGGGTGGCGGAGAGAGTGTCGGACGCTTAGATCCTGGGTTTGGTGGAATAGTCTGGTGGTCAAGCCAGTGGAAATGTTGTCAGTGATGCCGTTGGTGAAAACGAACAGCTTCAGTAGGCTGCCATCAGCTTGGTTACACGGCTCATTTCACGAGCGGGAAACTGCATATATATCCGAGACAGCGTCCCGACCATCTCGCGACCGCACGTGATTCCTCCGATGCGGGCGACAGATCAGCACCCAACATACCGTCGTCTCCGGAAACTCTCGACTCCATCGCTAACGTCGAAAACAGTCTCAAGCGCCCATGCATCCCCGTTCTCCTCGAGCCACTCGCGGAATTCGTCCAGACAATTCAGTGCCGCCAAATTCTTCTTCACGGGTTCGTTACTTTTGCTCAAAAGCTCCGGTCGGGAGATCGAGCGCTCCGACGGTGCCTTCGCCAGCTCGCAAACGTCGTCTACGCCGTAGCGATCAACACCAGCTGCCGTTTCGTCAGAGTCCGAACGCTCCGGAGGCGCTTCCACCAGTTCAAACACATCGTCTGTGGCATAGAAGTTAACGTCGGCAGCCTCTTCGTCGGTGAAGATCGTCGCCAACATCAGATCCATCGCCTCCATCGCCGACTTCGCAAGCTCAGGTAGGAGGTACTTATCCCCAGCGTCAAAGTACGTGGAGGTGAAACCACAGCATCGACCTCTTATCGCTCCGAGCAACGTGCTTATCTACGACCTCTGAATATCCATAGCGGTAAACGTAGCGTAGCACGGCCTCGACCGCCTCAGGCTCGTCCCCTCTCAGCGTAACAACCTGCTGAGCGCTCTCAGCGAAGCGTTTATGGAAAGCCCTGCGGAACCAGTCGCAGCGGCGAGCGAGTAGGATTTTGTGGCGCTTGACTTCGCGGTCGTCAAATTTAACGGTGATGTCGGAGAGTTCGTCGAGGTCGAACCACCTGGAAGAGGTCAGCCAGCCAGGACATAAGTACGTTCGAGCTGGGGTTTGGACGTACTCGCGGAAATCGAACTGTGCCGGCATGCTTTCCCACGTTGACCTAATTTGGTTGTCTCTTGCGGTGTGACGTTTGACAGCTTGCTTTTTGTAACGCGACTCTTGGAACCCTTCGTTCTTCGGAGGCAGGCGATTATTGTCTGTCCGTGGTAATGTTGATGAAACAAATGTCCAGTTAGGCAACCATCAGCCCTCGTTACACGACAGATCCTCCCCCACGCGAGACGCTTGAAGCATATGCGAAGCACACAAGAGTCCACGTGACTCGCAGGAGGGTGTTTAATGAGTGGGAACTGCTTCCACATTTGTCATCAGTGAATTGGTATATACAAAGTTATCCTACCGCACCTATCAAGGCCATCATGACTCCTTCTGCAGTTTCTCAGTCAATTCGGGCACAATATCAAACAAATCTCCCACCAGTCCAACATCCGCCACCTGGAAGATAGGCGCATCGGCGTCCTTGTTGATGGCCGCAATAACCTTGGAGTCCTTCATGCCAGCCAGATGTTGAATGGCTCCAGAGATACCGGCACATAGATATAGCTGTGGCGCCACGTTCTTTCCTGTCTGTCCGACCTGGAGCGAGTTGTCCGCGAATCCGGAATCGACTGCGGCTCGCGAAGCTCCGATAGCTGCTCCCAATGCGTCTGCGAGTGGTGGCATGAGCCTGTCAAACTCTTCTTTGCTCTTTAGTCCTCGGCCGCCCGAGACCACCTTCTCTGCCGTCGCGAGCTCAGGTCGATCGGACTTGGCCAGGTTTTCGCTAACCCACTCGGTCGGGCAGGGTGCCTTTGGATCAGTGCCCTCCTCAACACTAGCAGAACCTCCCTCTACCGCACCAGCCTGGAAAGCTGTCCCTCGAATCGTGATAAGCTTCGGCGAGTCCTCCGTCTGTACAGTAAGAAGCGCATTCCCAGCATAGATCGGTCGTACAAAAGTATCCTCGCTCTGTATCTCAGTTATATCAGAGATCTGCTGTACATTAAGCAGAGCAGCCACGCGGGGCATCAAGTTCTTGCCGAACGCAGAATGTCCAGCAAAGACGTGCGTGTAGCCGCCCTTGTTGATATTCTCAACCAGCAACGGGGCCCAGTTCTCGGGTAGGCCGCGATCGTAGTCGCTGTTTTCGACGTAGACAACCTTCTCCAGTCCGTCGACTTTCGAGGCTTCCTCGGCGACCGACTTGACGTTCCCGCCGGCTACGAAGCCGTGGATCGAGCCGCCGAGTTTCTGGGCAGCGGATATGGAGGCGAGGGAGGACATGTTAAGTTTGCCATCGCGTTGCTCGAGGATGGCAAGGGTGGAGAGGAGGCGTTGGAGGGCGGTTTTGCGGGAGAGTTGGGGGATGGGTTTTGGGCGGTGTTGGCGGAGACATGTGGTGGCGTGCCGTAAGAGGCCGTTGCGGAGGGGAGGGACCATGCTGGCGGGTGGCGTGGCCAGATGGGGAGGAAACGGAGGAGAGGTGCAGAGAGGCTCAAGAGGCAATGACAACCACAATCCAGCCGGCGATGTCGGCTTCCGATAGCCAGATAGCCGAGTCAGGCAGGATTAGTTGATGCCTGAACGGGTAGAGCCGTCCAGCATCTGAAAGTCGGGATGCGACACGTCCCACCTCGCAAGCGCAATCGAGTGGGAGTCAATACACGCGAAACTGAAACAGCCCGGCGTATCTGGCAGCTGATCGAATATACACGTCACACCAGGATCTCGACAGCCCCAACCGGTCTACGCGCAGCTGAGCAGTGCGTGAGGGGACTCAGCAGGAGGCTGGAGGAAGGAGCGTCGCAGACATTGAACCATGGACGGCTTCGCGGACGAGGACAGCAAGGCGCCGGGCCAGGCGTCTGACGAGATGATCCAGGCGGAGAACGAAGAGGTAGAAGCAGAGCAAATGGAATCGCAGGACCAAGACACATCAATGGCTGAAGATACCGGCGATGCGACAATCAACGAGCAACCCGACGAGGCAGACCCCTCGAATGCGCCTATATCAGACAACCCCATCGACGCTCCGGACGCGCCTTTACCCGAGAATGCCGAAGAGGGAGGAGACGATGCGGATATGGCGGACACAAACGACGGCGTCCCTGCGATCGGAGCAACAGAGGCCACCCCAGCCATCACCAAAGCAGCAGTAGCCCAGTCGGCGCGAGCACACCTGATCGAGCAGAACCACGCCATCATCCTGCCGTCGTACAGCGCGTGGTTCGACATGCACCTCATCCACACCATCGAGCGGAAGGCTCTACCGGAGTTCTTCAACAACCGGAACCGCAGCAAGACGCAGGCTGTGTACAAGGACTACCGCGATTTCATGGTCAACACTTATCGCCTTAACCCGGCCGAGTACCTGACCGTGACGGCGTGCAGGAGGAATCTGGCAGGCGATGTGTGCGCCATCATGCGCGTGCATTCTTTCCTTGAGCAGTGGGGCTTGATCAACTATCAGGTTAGACGAACGAAACGATGACTGCGGCGTGCGACATGCTAACACGCGATATAGATCGACCCTGATACGCGACCCTCAAACATCGGCCCACCCTTCACAGGCCACTTCCGCATCACTGCCGACACTCCTCGAGGACTTCAACCACTTCAACCCGCACCAAATAGCACGGTCACGCCAGGGAAGCCACACGCAGGGACAGAACGACTGGCTGCGGGCGGCAAAGCAGATCTGAACCTCGAAGTGCGAAGGAACATCTACGACGACAAGGGCAGGGACGTTACACCCGCCAAAGCTGACACCGGAGATGCAAACGGCGAGGCAGGCAAGAACCTCGAGGAGAGCCTGAAGCAGGACGGAAAGCAGTACTTTTGCTACTCATGCGGCAAAGACTGCACCCGCGTCCGCTACCACTGCTCGAAGAACCCTCCCGCCAGCGCCACTACACCCAAACCCACAAAAGACCAACGCTACGACCTTTGCAGCCTATGTTTCCAAGAAGCACGCTTCCCCTCCTCAACAACCGCAGCCGACTACACCAAGCTCGAAAACCAAGGCTACCGCAGCATAGGCGACAAAGACTCCCCCTGGTCCGACTCCGAGCTGCTCCTCCTCCTCGAAGGCCTCGAAATGTTCGACGACAACTGGGAATCCGTCTCCGACCACGTCGGCTCCCGTACCCGCGAAGAGTGCGTCCTCAAGTTCCTCCAGCTCGAAATCGAAGACCGCTACGTCGACGAAGCACCCTCTGCCAACGGCGCCTCGGAAGCCGTATCGCAAGACCTCTCCTACCTCTCCGGCGGGCGCCTACCAGTAAACCGTTTCGACAACCCCGTCCTAAGCGTAATGGGCTTCCTCGCCGGCCTCGCCGATCCCGCCACCACCGCCAAAGCCGCCGGCAGAAGCGTAGAAGAGATGCGCAAATCCCTCAAATCCCAGATCGAGCGCGAAGCCACGCCCGGCGCCGAGAACACCTCCACTACCGCGCCAGCCGAAGGCTCATCCCTCAAACAAGAGTCGCGAGCGGAAAGCATGGAAGTCGACACCGCCACCTCCCTCGCCACCCGCTCGCCTCCTCATCCGCAATCCCTCCCCACCACCGCGCTCTCCCTCACCGCCGCGCGTGCTGCCGCGTTGGCGTCACACACCGAGCGCCAACTCACCGCGCAAGTCTCCGCGGCGGTGAATCTGGAGCTCACGAAATTGGAGCTGAAGATGCAGCAGTTTTCCGAGATGGAGGCGCTGTTGCAGGCGGAGCGGAGGGAGGTGGAGCGGATGCGGCAGAGGTTGTTTTTGGATCGGCTGGCTTTTAGGAAACGGGTGAGGGAGACGGAGGGGAAGATGGGAGGGGGGAGGATTGGGGTGGTGGGGGCGGAGGGGATGAGGATGGAGGGTGGGGATGGGGGGAGGGTGGAGGTGGAGCCGTT